>Ga0160464_100104_pt1 | contig 95853 bp, 82 predicted proteins | sample HID1971I_E11MG_FD_108275 | JGI IMG/M metagenome (GOLD analysis project Ga0160464, IMG submission 108275) | Enriched millipede-associated microbial communities from UW Madison campus, WI, USA - HID1971I_E11 MG | ecosystem: Host-associated > Arthropoda: Insects > Digestive system > Unclassified ...
CACCCGTTCGGTTGGCTTCATGGCGAACTCCCGGCGTCGGATCGGAAGCGCCCAGCATGGCCCCGCAGCAAAACACGACATTTCTATCTTGCTAGAACACGACATTAGGATATTGCCGCTACACGAAAAAAGTTGATAATTTATCTTATGTTAAATCAGCAATGCACCCAAACCGATCCTCCAACCGACCCACCCATCACCCCATCTCCCCAGCCCGCTCCAACAAAAACTCCCGCTCCCGAGCATTCTTCGTCAGCGCCGCGGCGCGCTCGAACTCCGCGCGTGCCTCGTCCTTGCGCCCGAGCTTCGCCAGCAAATCGGCGCGCACACTCGGCAGCCAGTGATAGTTCTTGAGCGCGGGCGTTCCGGAAAGCGCATCGACGATCGGCAGCGCCGCGTCCGGCCCATACGCCATGCTCACCGCGACCGCGCGATTCAGTTCGACCACCGGCGTCGGCGCGGTCTGCATCAGCGCATCGTAGAGCGCGACGATCATCGGCCAGTCGGTATCCGCGGCGGTCGGCGCGCGCGCGTGGCATGCCGCGAGCGCCGCCTGCAGCGCGTAGACGCCGCGCGCACCGCCGAGCGCTTCCGAGCGTTTCAGCGCCGTGAGCCCGCGCCGGATCAGAAGCGGATCCCAGCGGCTGCGGTCCTGATCCGGCAAGAGCACCGGCCGGCCTTCGCGATCGACACGCGCCTTCGTTCTCGACGCCTGAATCTCCATCAGCGCGACGAGCCCGTGCACCTCGCTCTCGTCCGGCGTCAGTTCGGCGAGGATGCGCCCGAGCCTGAGCGCGTCTTCGCACAGTCCCGGACGCATCCAGTCGTCGCCGGCGGTCGCCGAATAGCCTTCGTTGAAAATCAGATAGATGACCTGGAGCACAGAGCCGAGCCGCGCAACGCGCGCGTCGGCCTTGGGCACCTCGAAGGGCACGCGGGCCGCCGACAACGTGCGCTTCGCCCGCACGATGCGCTGCGCGATCGTCGGCTCCGGCACGAGAAACGCGCGCGCGATCTCGTCGGTCGTGAGTCCGCCGATCAGGCGCAGCGTCAGCGCGGCGCGCGCATCGACGGACAGCACCGGATGACAGGCCGTGAAAATGAGCCGCAGCAAATCGTCGCCGATGTCGTCTTCACGCGCGGCGTCGAGCGCATCGACGAAATCGGGCGTGATGTGCGCTTCCTGCGCGTCGAGATCACGTCCGTACTCCTCGTGCTTGCGCGCGTGCAGCGCGTGCTGCCGCAGACGGTCGAGCGCCTTGTTCTTCGCTGTCGTCATGAGCCACGCTCCCGGCTTTTCGGGCACGCCCACGCCCGGTTGGCTCCAGTGCTCCAGCGCGGCGACGAACGCGTCCTGCGCCAGTTCCTCGGCGAGCGCGACATCGCGCACCACGCGCGCCACGCTCGCAATCACCTTCGCGGACTCGATGCGCCACACCGCGTCGATGGCGCGCCGGGCCGCATCGTCCGCCGCGCCCTGCGCGTTCCCGCGCCCGCTCACGCCGCTTCCGGATTCATGTGCACGAGTTCCCAGATATGGCCGTCGAGATCCTCGAAGCCGTGGCCGTACATGAAGCCGTGATCCTGCGGCTCGCGCGGCGCGCGCCCGCCCGCCGCGACGGCCTTCGCGACCAGTTCGTCGACTTCCGCCCTGCTCTCGCAAGACAGGCACACGAGCGTCTCGGTGCTCGCGTGGGCGTCGGCGATCGGCTTCTCCGTGAAGGTCTGAAAGAATTTTTCGACGAGCAGCATCGCGTAGATGTTTTCGCCGATGACGAGGCACGCGGCGTCGTCGTTCGTGAATGCCGGGTCGAAATTCAGGCCCAACTCCTTGAAGAAGGTCATCGAGCGCTTGAGATCGCGAACCGGAAGGTTCACGAAGATCTGCTTGTGCATGGCGGAGGTCTCCAGGGTGAATCGTTACGCGTGATACATGCACGACGATCCGCGCGCGTGAAAATCGACACGAACCTCACGCATAGCAAGGTCCGACCTTGCGGACTTCGATGGTGCACCACTTCGCCGCGGGGCATTCGGCAGCAATCGCCACGGCTTGCGCGTGTGTTTCGCAATCGATCAGGAAAAAGCCGCCGATCATTTCCTTGGCTTCGGCGAACGGTCCGTCGATCACGCGGGTATCGCCTTGAGCGCTCGTCACGCGCGCCGCATCCTTCATCGATGTCAGCGATTCCACCGCGCGCAGCACGCCGCGCGTCTTCAGCGTATCGGCGAACTCAGCCATCTGCCGGTACGCCTCACGCCCCTCTTCCTCCGTGCGCTGACCGCGCTGTTCGACGGGTTCCATCACGAGTAGCAGATAAGCCACGACGAGTCTCCGAAAGGTTTTGATGGCGTTCAAGTTAAACCGTCACGCGCGCGTCGGCAAGGGTCTGTCGGACAGCGTCTTCGCATCGCGTGCTTATCTCGATATTGACAAGCCCCATTGCGCCACACGATACTGCGACACATGCACGCAGCCCTCATTCTCTCCATCGCCGCGATTAAAAACCGAGTGAACGCCATCCGTGGCGGGTCATCGGGACAGCGTGTGCGCTAGCGAGACAGCAAGCAAACAGATTCCGAAGGCCCCGCCGCAAGACGGGGCCTTCTTGTTTTTGCGTGCAAGGTTCCGTCTTCGGCTCACATCATGGAGAGCAGAGATGGAAGAGGTATCGCAGGTTTTCGCGTGTCATGGCGTCGGTCACGGCGTGGCGTCGGGTCGCCTCGCTGCATCGGGCGCGCGCGTCGTGGTCCATGTCGAAGTGCATCCGCATCAGGTGGTGTCGTGGCGGCTCACGCGCGATGCCGAGTTGCGCATCAGCGGCGCATCCGCGTGTTCGCTCTGGCTCACGCGTCATCGCGATCCGTACGACTACTGGATGAAGCCCGGCGATGTCGTGCGCCTGTCGCGCGGCGAGCGCGTATGGCTCATGTCGGAGAGCGATCAGGCTTTCGAGGTATCGCTCACGTCGTATCGCGTGGCTGCGCGCGGGTTCCTGTCGCGCTGGCTTGCGAAGCGCTGGCCGCGCATCGCGGATCGGCACGTGAACGCGCTTTGATGATGCGACCGCTCAAGGCTCGACGCAGCGAAAGTTCGCGGCGACGTTGATGCTGCCCTTGCCGAGATAACGCGGGTAGTCCGGATAACGGCAGATGGGTCGCGTGCGTCCGTTGGTGGCGGGCGCGATATCGCTGCCGACGAGCGTTTCCGGCGCGACGCCGCGGCTTACCCATTCGTCGAGCGCGCCGAGTTCGTCCCACGCGGGAATGAACACGCCGTTGCCATGCTGAAAACCCGGCACCATGTAGAGCCGCATGAACGATTCGACGGTGTCCTTTCCATATCGATCGATGAGCCCGCGATAGAACGCGATCGTCTGGTTCGGGCTGATGACTTCGTCGGCGAGGCCGTGCATCGCGATGAGCTTGCCGCCGTGCGCGATGAACGCGGAGAAATCCGGGTTCATCGCGCCGACGGTGTACGCGAGCGTCACGAGGCGTTGCCTGAAGCGGCCGGGATTGTCGAGATCGAACGTGAGCCCGCTGAAGCCGAGGTCGCGCGTGACGAAGTGACGGACATACGCGTCGCCTTGCGCGAAGAGATAGCCGTTCGCGCCGAATGTCGGCGGAGTCAGTAGCGTCGGCGAGTCGCCGAGCCCGAGCGTTCCTGAGAAATCGACGCCCTGAAACACGTTGTAGCCCGGATAGGTATCGACGCCATACGCGAGCGGATACGGCAGCGTGACGCCGTCGCGCAGCGTCTCGAGCGTATCGATCTGCGCATCGGAAAGACAACTGTCGCGCAAGGAAGGACGTTGCCCGTTCGCGCAGCGCAGCGACGCGATGATCTGCGGCTCCAGCTTCCTGCACGCCTCCACGTTGCCGACGATGCCGTCCGCCGCACCGTCGAGCCGGTCGCATTCGTGCACGACGGTCTCGAACACGCGCCGCTGCTGCGCGACGCCGACGAAACCGCCAGGCTTCGCATACGACGCCTGCCCGACTTTCACGCCCATCAGACGCACGCCCGAGAAATTGATCGCGGGTGCGTTGGCGATCACGCCGTCGTAGTCGTTCGGAAAGCGCTCGATCACGGTGAAACCCTCGCGCCCGCCCGTCGAGCCGCCCGCGAAGTAGGTTTTCTCGGGCGTGCGCCCGTAGCCCATCTGGATCAGCGCGAGCGCGACGTCGCGGGTTTTCTTGAGATGCCCGAAGCCGAAATTGACGATGGCTTCATCGTTTCCCGCGAAGTCCGCGCGGCCCGCATTGCCGACGTGGCCCGAATCCGAGCCGAAGGTCGCGTAGCCGCGCGCGAGCGGCGTCGAGTCGGGCGCGAAAGGCATCGGTTCAGTGCCCGAGACGATCGTGCCGTTGTAGCCGCCGCCGCCCATCTGTAGCGCGCGGCCGTTCCAGCGGCTCGGCAGATTCACTTCGAAGCGGATGTCGGGCGTGGAATCCTGCAGCGCCTTGATGAAGCCGGTGATGCGGCAATACTCGCCGTTGCGGTTGCCGGGCGCGGCCGCCTTGACGACCCACGCGGAGACGATCGTCGCGCCGCGCGTCGGCAAGCCGATGATCGATGCGGGCACGTTCTTGCCTTCGAGGTCGTCGCAGTGCTTCGCCACGTACGAGGCCGCGTGGGCGCTCGAAAACGCCGCGAGCGCGATCACCGCGACAAACGCACGGTATCGGGATACATCGGAGAAAAGTGGGCGGAAGAGGCGAAACACGTCTTGGAAGTGGCTACTTCAATCGCCGCACAATATATAAGAACGGATTTACGATAGCCATTCGGGTCTGCCGGTCGTTGCTGCGACGCAACCAGTGCCCCTGCCCTCGCCCGCGCTCGCTTTCGGTCTCATTCGCCGTCCCATTCGCCGCGCAAATCACTGTTTTCGAGAAGCTGTAGCAAGGTTTCGGCCGGACGGCTCAGATGTTTCGCGCCGAATGCGATGAACTCCACTTCAGGCAATTCCGGCAACTCCGCGCGATTGACGGGCGGAGCCAGTCCCCGCGCCGCGAGAAAATGCGAGCGCACGGTCAGGCCGAGTCCGCCACGCGCCGCGGCGATGCAGCCCGCGTGACTGCTGCTCGTGCAGACCATCTGCCAGCTTGCGCCGGTCTGCGCGAGCGAATCGAGCACGACGCCGCGCGTGACGCTCGGTTCGGAAACGAGGATGAGCGGCAGCGGCTCGCTCGTATCGACGATGGTGCCCGGTTTCGCCAGCCATTCGAGCCGTCCGGAAAAAAGCCGCGTGCCGCGCGCATCGCCGAAACGCCGCTTGCCGACCGCGAGATCGATCTCGCCCGCGTCGACCATCTGATAGAGCCGGCCCGTCATGCCGATCGTGATTTCCAGTTCGACGTCCGGATGCGTGTCGCGAAACGCCGCCAGCACGCTCGGCAGCGGCCCGAGCGCGATATCGTCCGATGAGCCGAGCCGCACGCGTCCGCGCAGACGCGGCGAGCTGAATTGCGATTGCGCGTGCGCCATCGCTTCGAGGATCACGCGGGCGTGGACGAGCATCGCTTCGCCGTCGGCGGTGAGCGCGAGCGAATGCGTGTCGCGCACGAAGAGGCGCCGGCCGACGCTCTCCTCCAGACGCCGGATGTGCTCGGAGACGCTGGATTGCCGCAGGCCCAGTTGCCGCCCGGCATCGGTGAAACTGTGCGACGCGGCCACGGTCGCGAACGTGTTCAGCCAGACTGGATTGAGCATGCGTCATTGTGATCGGATAAAACGATGACAGTCAATGCGGTTAGCGGTCTTCCCGATGACGCCGCAAGTCATTAACATTTCACATATCGCGTGATGGCTTTGTTTTAAAAAGGCTTTCCTCATTGCGCAGCGACCGCAACCCCGCTTCCCACATGACCAAAAGTTCTTCGCACACGGCACTGCTCTGGATCGTCGCCGTGGGCTTCTTCATGCAGGCGCTCGACACGACCATCGTGAACACGGCGCTGCCTTCCATTGCGCGCAGCCTCGGCACCGCGCCGCTTGCGATGCAGTCGATCGTCGTCGCCTACACGCTCACGATGGCGCTCCTCACGCCCGCCTCCGGCTGGCTCGCCGACCGCTTCGGCACGCGCCGCGTCTATCTCGTCGCGATCTCGCTCTTCGTCATCGGCTCGCTCGCCTGCGCGGGCGCGCATTCGTTGAATCAGCTCGTGCTCGCGCGCGTGCTGCAAGGCGTCGGCGGTTCGATGCTGCTGCCGATCGGACGTCTCGCCGTGCTGCGCGCCGTCTCGGGCGAAGCCTACGTCTCCGCGCTCGCGATGATTTCGGTCGCCGGCCAGGTCGGCCCGATTCTCGGCCCGACGCTCGGCGGCTGGTTCGTCGAGTCGTTTACGTGGCACTGGATTTTCCTGATCAACGTGCCGATCGGCGCGGTCGGGCTTTACGCGGTGCAACGCTTCCTGCCGAACGACACGCTGCACGATGCGCCGCCCTTCGATTTCATCGGCTGCGGTTTGCTGTCGATGTGCATGGTGTCGTTTTCGCTCGCGCTGGATAGCCCGGTGGAAACGCATCGCGGCGCGGTCTCGGCGGCGCTCTTCGCGCTCGCGGCGGTGTCGGCGTTCGCGTATGTCCCTTACGCGCGGCACAAGCGCAACCCGATCTTTCATCTCGCGCTTTTCCACGAGCCGAACTTCAGCGTCGGGCTGATCGGCAACCTGCTGTGCCGCATCGGTTCGAGCGCGGTGCCCTTTCTGCTGCCGCTTCTGATGCAGCTCGAACTCGGCTACAGCCCGCTGCATTCGGGTCTGATGATGCTGCCGATCGCGATCGCCGGAACGGTCAGCAAGCGCTGGATCGCGCAGCTCGTGAAGCATTACGGCTACGACATGTTCCTGCTCGTGAACACGGCGCTCGTGGGCGCGTCGATCGTCGCGTTCGCGCTGTTTTCGCCGACCTTACCGCTCGCCGTCGAAATCGCGATTCTCGTCGTGTTCGGCGCGTGCAACTCCATGCAGTTCGCCGCGATGAACAGCGTCACGCTCAAAGGCTTGTCGAGCAAGGACGCGGGCAGCGGCAACAGCCTCTTTTCGATGGTGCAGATGCTCGCGATCGGCCTGGGCGTATCGATCGGCGGCTCGCTCGTGCAGTTGTTCCAGGGGCCGTTCTCGACCGCGGCCGGCTTCAGGCTGAGCTTCGTGTGCATGGGCGTGGTCACGCTGCTGTCGGGCGTCGTGTTCCGCTATCTCGATTCCGCGCCGCAGGGCGCCGCACCCGCCCGCGCCGGCACGTCCTGATCGTTGCGGCTATTCTGTCGGTCCGATCGACTCGTTCTCTTATGGAGCGCAACCGTGCAATACCGCAAATTCGGCAATACCGGTCTCACCGTTTCGCGTCTCACGCTCGGCACGATGACGTTCGGTCTGCAGACCGAGGAAGACGTGTCGCGCAGCATCATGGACCGCGCGGCGGACGCGGGCGTCAATTTCATCGACACGGCGAACGTCTATCCGCTCGGCAGCGGACACGATCTCGCGGGCCGCACCGAGGAAATCGTCGGCCGCTGGCTGAAGGGCCGTCGCGACAACTTCATTCTCGCGACCAAGGCCGCGCATGAAATGGGGCCGCTCGCGTGGCACAAGGGTTTTTCGCGCAAGCATCTGCTCGATGCGATCGACGCGTCGCTCAAGCGGCTCGACACGGATTATGTAGACCTGTACCAGCTCCATACCGACGATCACGACACGCCGCTCGACGAGATGCTCGAAGCGCTCGACACCATCGTGCGGCAAGGCAAGGCGCGCTATATCGGCGTATCGAATTTTCTGGCGTACCGGCTCGCGCGCGCGCTCGGCCGCTCGGACGTGTTGCGCGCGGCGCGTTTCGTTTCCGTGCAGCCGCGCTACAACCTGCTGTTCCGCCAGATCGAACGCGAATTGCTGCCGCTCGCGACCGAGGAAAGTCTCGCCGTGATTCCGTACAACCCGCTCGCGGGCGGATTGCTGACGGGCAAGCACAGCTTCAGTGCCGGCCCGAGCGAAGGCCGTTTCACCGGCGCGGTCGGAAAGGCGGGCGCGACGTACACCGAGCGTTACTGGCACGAGCGCGAGTTTCATACGATCGAGCGGATCAACGAGATCGTCGCGCCGACGGGACGTTCGCTCGCGAGCACGGCGCTCGCGTGGGTGCTGGCGAATCCGGCCGTGACTTCGGCGATCATCGGCGCGAGCCGGCCCGATCAATTGAACGAGACGCTCGCGGCCGTCGATCAGCCCATCGATCCGGAAATCAAAGCGAAACTCGACGAAGCGACGGTCGAATATCGTTTCGGCGACGCGTTGCGCTGATCCTCGTTCAGACGCGGGCCGCGCGCGCGCGATACACGCCTTCGAGCGAGTAAATCGCGAGCGCGGCCCAGATCGCGCCGTAGCCGAGCAGTTGATCGTGCCCGAAGAATTCCTGATAGATCACGACGCCGATCAGCAATTGCAGCGTCGGCGTGATGTACTGGATGAGCCCGAGCATCGATAGCGGAATGCGTCGCGCGCCCGCCGCGAACAGCAAGAGCGGCACCGCGGTCACCGGCCCGGCCGCCGCGAGCAGCAGCTTTACGCCGGGCGACGCGTGCGCGAAGCCGCTGCCGCCGTGCGAGCTCAGGAAGAAGAGATAGAGCAGCGCGACGGGACACAGCAGCATCGTTTCGAGCGTGAGTCCTTCGAGCGCGCCGAGCGACGCGGTCTTGCGCAAGAGCCCGTAGCCGCCGAACGTCAGCGCGAGCGCTAAGCTGATCCACGGCGGCGCGCCGTTCACCCACGTCAGCCACAGCACGCCGAGCGCGGCGATCGTCACCGCGATCCACTGCACGGGCCGCAGCCGCTCGTGCAGAAACGCCATCCCGAACAGCACGTTGACGAGCGGATTGATGAAGTAGCCGAGGCTCGCCTCGACGATGCGGCCATCGTTCACCGCCCAGATATAGATTCCCCAGTTCGCCGACAGCAGCACCGCGCTCGCGGCGAAGCGCGCAAGCAGGCGCCGGTCGCTCAAAACGGGGCCGAGCCACTTCCACTGGCGGCGCACGGTCATGACGATCAACAGGAAGAGCATCGACCACGCCATGCGGTGCGCGAGCATCTCGACCGCGCCGATCGAGTGCAAGGCCTTGAAGTAGATCGGGAAAAGGCCCCAGATGGCGAAGGCCGAGAATGCGTAGATGACGCCTGGATTCATTGTTCGATGCGTAGAGCGGAGTGGCCGCGCACGAACGATCGGCTCGTTCGCCCGCGTTCGCCTGGCCGTCCGGCAGGAAAGCGATCCGCAAGGATTGGAAGCCGGATTTTAGTCGACGCACGGGCTTTGGCTCCAGCGGCAATCAAACGATGACAGATTTAAGGCGAACCCCTGGCCGGATTCCTGCTCGAACCCTGAGCGCGAAAGCCGTCCGACGGGCCGTGCTAGCATGGCCGCCCGCGCGATTGCGTTCGCCCTCTCGCCTGCCCTACTGGTCGCTAATGAATAACCAATCTGTCCATCAAAATTTTTTCCATATCCTGCTGTGCGCCGTGACGCTCGCGCTGGCGTGGGTGCTGCTGCCGTTTTTCGGCGCGATCTTCTGGGGCGCGATTCTCGCGATCCTGTTCCAGCCGATGCAGCGCTATCTCGCCGCGCGCTTCGGCAAGCGCCGCAATCTCGCCGCGCTGACGACGCTGGCCGCCGCGATTCTCATCGTCATCATTCCGCTGGCGGTCGTCGCGGTGACGCTCGTTCAGGAAGTCGGCCTCGTCTATGCGCGGATCAAGAGCGGCGACCTGAATTTCGGACTGTATTTTCAGCATGTGCTGCATGCATTGCCGGTATCGGCGCAGCAACTGCTCGGGCGGTTCGGGCTCCACGATATCGTCGGCGTGCAGCAGAAGCTGATGGAAGGCGCGTCGCAGATCAGTCAGTTCGCCGCGGCGCAGGCGCTCTCGATCGGGCAGAACACGTTCCAGTTCGTCGTGAGCTTCGGCGTGATGCTGTATCTCGTGTTCTTTCTGCTGCGCGACGGCGGCGAGATCGGCCGTCGCATCCGGCGCGCGATTCCGCTGGACCCGGAGCCCAAGCAGCATCTGATCGCGAAGTTCACCACGGTCGTGCGCGCGACGGTCAAGGGCAATATCGCGGTCGCGGCCGTGCAAGGATTGCTCGGCGGGCTGATTTTCTGGATTCTGGGCATCGGCGGCTCGCTGCTGTGGGGCGTGCTGATGGCCTTCCTTTCCCTGCTGCCCGCGGTAGGCGCTGCGATCATCTGGGTGCCCGCCGCGCTCTATTTCTTCATGACGGGGCAGATCATCAAGGGACTGATTCTCGTCGTGTTCTGCGTCGTTGTGATCGGACTCGTGGATAACGTGCTGCGTCCGATTCTCGTCGGCAAGGATACGAAGATGCCCGATTGGGTCGTGCTGATCTCGACGCTCGGCGGGATGGCGCTCTTCGGCATCAACGGCTTCGTGATCGGGCCGCTGGTGGCGGCGCTGTTCATGGCGAGCTGGGATCTGTTTTCGCAGGACGAGGCAAGCAAGCAGTAGCCACAACGAAAAACCGGCGCTATCGAGCGCCGGTTTTCACGGAGTTCAACGCGTATTCGGCGGCACGTACCGGCAGTCGAAGCGCTTTCTCACCGTCCCGTTCTCATCGACGCTTTCCAGATAGACATCGAACTGCCACAAGCGCGCCATGTGCTTGAGCACTTCATCGCTGTCGTTCGAGAGATGGCGGTTGTCGGTCATGAAGTGACGCAGCGTCAGACTGCGATCGCCACGCGTATTCACCGAATACACCTGAATGTTCGGCTCGCGATGATGAATATCGTATTGCCGCGACAACGCCTGACGCACATAGCGATACCCGCTGTCGTCATGGATCGCCGACACTTCGAGCGCATCGCGCATGTCGTCGTCGAGAATCGAGAACAGACGCATCTCGCGAATCAGATGCGGCGACAGATACTGCGCGATAAAGCTCTCGTCCTTGAAATTGCGCATCGCGTAATGCAACGAGTCCAGCCAGTTGCTGCCCGCGAGTTCGGGGAACCACTCGCGATCTTCGTCCGTCGGGTTTTCGCAGATGCGGCGGATATCGCTCATCATCGAAAAGCCGAGCGCGTACGGATTGATGCCGCTGTAATACGGCTTCGTCACCGGCGGCTGATATACGACGTTCGAATGCGAATGCAGAAACTCCATCATGAAGCTGTCTTCGAGACGGCCTTCGTTGTAGAGCGTGTTCAGCAGCGTGTAGTGCCAGAAGGTCGCCCAGCCTTCGTTCATGACCTGCGTCTGCCGCTGCGGATAAAAATACTGGCCGATCTTGCGCACGATGCGAATGACTTCCCGTTCCCACGGCTCCAGCAAGGGCGCGTTCTTCTCCGCGAAGTACAGCAGATTCTCCTGCGGCTCCGGCGGATAGCGGCTCTCGATTTCCTCCGGCGATGGGTCCTTTCCCTTCGGCAGCGTGCGCCACAATTCGTTGACCTGCGATTGCAGATACGCTTCACGCTCGCGCCGCATTGCCGCTTCCTTCGCGAGCGAAAGCTTCTGCGGCCGCTTGTAGCGATCGACGCCGTAGTTCATCAGCGCGTGGCACGAATCGAGCAATTCCTCGACGCGATCCAGTCCATGCCGCTCCTCGCATTCCGCGATGTAATTCTTCGCGTAGACGAGGTAATCGATGATCGCGTGCGCGTCCGTCCAGAGACGGAAGAGATAGTTGCCCTTGAAAAACGAGTTGTGCCCGTATGCCGCGTGCGCGATCACGAGCGCCTGCATCGTCATGGTGTTCTCTTCCATGAGATACGCGATGCAGGGATTCGAATTGATCACGATTTCGTACGCGAGGCCCATTTGCCCGCGCCGATAGCCCTTCTCCGTCGCGAGAAAGTGCTTGCCGAACGACCAGTGCCGATAGTTCACGGGCATGCCGACGGATGCATACGCATCCATCATCTGCTCGGAGCTGATGATCTCCAGCTGAATGGGATAAGTGTCGAGACCGTAACCGTTCGCGACGCGCGAAATCTCGGCGTCGTACTCTTCGATCAGCTCGACGCTCCAGTCCGACGGGCACGGCAGCGGTCGCCGCTTCTCCGATACATTCATTCTGCCTTCCTCGTGCGCCTCGTCTGTCTCTGCGGACGCCTTGCGTTGCTCTGCCTCGGGTCCAAGCCTGGAAGCCGCACGATCGTCCGTGCTGTCCAGTTGATACCCGCGCGTCTCGTTGTGCCAATGCCGCGTCGTCATGCGGCCGCCTGCTGTTTTTCGAACAGCTCGCGGAACACCGGATAGATGTCCGCGGCCGAATCGACTTTTTTCATGGCCAGTTCAGGCGCGCCCATCGCAAGCTGAGCATACTCCAACCAGAGGTTCTGCTCCTCCGGCGCAACTTGAATATAGGCAAAATACCGGACCTTCGGCAGGATGTCTTCCGCGAGCAGCCTGCGGCACTTCGGGGAATCGTCGGTCCAGTTGTCGCCGTCCGATGCCTGCGCGCCGTAAATGTTCCATTCAGTCGGCGAATAACGCTCGTCCATGATCTTCTTCATGAGTTCGAGCGCGCTCGACACCACGGTGCCGCCGCTTTCGGTCGAATGGAAGAACGTGTCTTCGTCCACTTCCTCGGCGCGCGTATGATGCCGGATGAACACGACTTCGATCTTCTCGTAGTTCCTTTGCAGAAACAGATACAGGAGGATGAAGAAGCGCTTGGACAAATCCTTGCGCTGCTCGTCCATGGAGCCGGAGACGTCCATCAGGCAGAACATCACGGCCTTGCTCGACGGCGTCGGCTGCTTCACGCGGTTGATATAGCGCAGATCGAATGGATCGATGAACGGGATGCGCGTGATCCGGCCCTGCATGACGACGATATCCGCTTCGAGGCGCGCGATCTCTTCCTCGTCGGCGTTCTCTTCCTTCAACTGCTCGAGCTGGCGCTCCATCTCGCGCAGTTGCGACGCGAGCGGCCAGCCGAGCGCGATGCGCCGTCCGAGCGCGCTGCGCAGCGACCTGACCACATCGATGTTATTCGGGGTGCCTTCCGCCGCCCAGCCCGCGCGCACATTCTTCCAGGTCGGCACGGCGAGCAGCTGAGTCTTGACGAGGCGCGGCAGTTCGAGGTCGTCGAAGAAGTACTGCATGAATTCTTCGCGGGACAGTTCGAAGACGAAATCGTCCTGCCCTTCGCCCTCGTTGCTGGCGCTCTTGCCGCCGCCGCCCGCGCCGCCCGGCGGACGCGGAATCTTGTCGCCGCGAATGTAGTCGGCGTTGCCCGGATGGACGTACTCGCGCTTGCCGCCCGGTCCGTGACGGAACGAGGGCTCGGAGATGTCCTTCTTGGGAATGGTGATGCTCTGGGTGCTTTGAATGTCTTTGATACTGCGATCGCGCACCGCGTCGGACACCGCGCGGCGAATGTAACTCTTGACGCGTCGCAGGAAGCGTTCGCGGTTGGCGATGCTCTTGTTCTTGCCGGCTAACCTGCGGTCGATGATTTGGTGCAGCACATCCAGTCTCCCGCGTTATTGGCGAGCTTTCGAGGCGTCACGTGCAGCTTCGACTGATCGCGGCGTCTTTTGTCTCGCAAACTGTCCACTGTGCGGTCGGGACGCAATCCACGCGCCCGGGCCGCAGGGGACATCCTGACTATCGCTTTGCGCGGGACCGGAGTAAGGCGCGATGGCGCCCACTCCCGTCGATTGCCCCATACCCATCCACTCTACATCACGACGACTTGCGCACGCGCAGATACCAGTCGCACAGGAGCCGGACCTGCTTGGGCGTGTAGCCCTTCGCGACCATGCGATTGACGAAGTCCTCGTGCTTGCGCTGCTCTTCGGCCGACCCTTTCGCGTTGAACGAAATAACCGGCAGAAGTTCTTCCGTGTTGGAGAACATCTTCTTTTCGATCACCACGCGCAGCTTCTCGTAGCTGATCCACGCGGGATTCTTGCCGCCGTTCGCCGCACGCGCACGCAACACGAAGTTCACGATCTCGTTGCGGAAATCCTTCGGGTTGCTGATGCCCGCGGGCTTCTCGATCTTCTCCAGTTCGGCATTCAACGATGCGCGGTCGAAGCTCTCGCCGGTGTCGTGGTCGCGGAACTCCTGGTCCTGAATCCAGAAGTCGGCATAGGTGACATAGCGATCGAAGATATTCTGACCATACTCCGAGTACGACTCCAGATAAGCGGTCTGAATTTCCTTCCCGATGAACTCTGCGTAGCGCGAAGCCAGCACGTCCTTGATGAACGACAGGTACTTCTGCTCCGTCTCCGGCGGGAACTGCTCGCGCTCGATCTGCTGTTCGAGCACGTACATCAGATGCACCGGATTCGCGGCCACTTCGCTCGAATCGAAGTTGAAGACGCGCGACAGGATCTTGAACGCGAAGCGCGTGGACACGCCCGTCATGCCTTCGTCGACGCCCGCGTAATCGCGATACTCCTGATACGACTTCGCCTTCGGGTCCGTGTCCTTCAGGTTCTCTCCGTCATAGACCTGCATCTTCGAGAAGAGACTCGAGTTCTCCGGTTCGTGCAGACGCGTGAGCACGGCCATCTGCGCCATCATCTTGAGCGTGCCCGGTGCGCAAACCGCCTCGGCGAGGGACGAGTTGCGCAGCAGCTTCTCGTAGATCTTGATCTCTTCGCCGTAGCGCAGGCAGTACGGCACCTTCACGACGAAGATACGATCGAGCAGTGCTTCGTTGTTCTTGTTGTTGCGGAACGCCTTCCACTCCGACTCGTTCGAGTGCGCGAGGATGACGCCGTCGAACGGAATCGCACCGAAGCCTTCCGTGCCCTTGAAGTTGCCTTCTTGGGTCGCGGTGAGCAGCGGGTGCAGCACCTTGATCGGCGCCTTGAACATTTCGACGAATTCCAGCAGGCCCTGATTGGCGAGGCACAGGCCACCGGAATAGCTGTACGCGTCAGCGTCGTCCTGCGAATAGGTTTCGAGCTTGCGGATATCCACCTTGCCGACGAGCGACGAGATGTCCTGGTTGTTCTCGTCACCAGGCTCGGTCTTCGCGATACCGATCTGGCGAAGGATCGAAGGATAGCGGCGCACCACGCGGAACTTGCGGATGTCGCCGTTGTACTCGTGCAGGCGCTTCACGGCCCACGGCGAGAGAATGCTCTTGAGATAGCGGCGCGGAATGCCGTACTGCTCTTCGAGCACCGGGCCGTCTTCGTCGTAATCGAAGAGACCGAGCGGCGATTCGTTGACGGGCGAGCCCTTCAGCGAATAGAACGGAACGCGCTCCATGAGTTGCTTCAGCCGTTCGGCGATCGACGACTTGCCGCCGCCCACCGGACCCAGCAGATACAGGATCTGCTTCTTTTCTTCGAGACCCTGTGCCGCGTGCCGGAAGTACGACACGACGTTCTCGATCACCTCCTCCATTCCGTAAAACTCACGGAACGCGGGATACACCTTGATGACCTTGTTCGCAAACGTACGCGACAGCCGCGGATCGAGTCGCGTATCGACGAATTCGGGTTCCCCGATGGCCGTCAACATGCGTTCGCCCGCTGTTGCACATGTGGCAGGATCTTCTTTGCAGAGCGCGAGATACTCTTCGAGCGAGAATTCCTCCTCGCGGGTTTTTTCGAAGCGGGTCGCGAAACTGCTGTAGATATCCATGCTACCTCCTCGCCGAAGTCAGAAAGCTATGTCGTGCGCAACGCGCGTAATCGAAACGACATCGCTTGAAATCATCCTAAACCCTTTCGAATTTTTTTTCACGCACTTGCGTTGTTCATTTGCTTCGAAGAATTCCTATCTTGGTGAGTTATTTTCGTTCACCTACAATCCTCATCCCAATGTCTCTATCCTCTTGCTCGACATCGTCGCTGCCTGTTCGTTTCCGCGCGCTCTTTGCTACTTATCCACTGCTTCTGTCCGCCAATGCGACGTGCGCCTCACATGCGCGCATGCATTCATCACGTCATGACGGATACGTGCGCGCGCGCTCATGAGATGCAAAGTATCGATGCAATCGATGCACATGTTCAGGCTTCATGCGAGCACCAGTTCCAGTTCACCGATACGGTCGATCGCGCCATGGAGCATGCCAGGTCCATCGACGCGATATGCGCCCGTATATGAGCCCGTGGTGATGGTCCAGAACGGTTCGACGGTCAAACCCATGCGGCAGCAATGGTTGACGAGCCAGGGCAGCAGTTCGCGGGGATCGCCCGCCGGATTGCCGAGCGCGGCCGGCGCAATGGACACGCCATCCAGCGTGAATTCGAGGCGCGGCTGGAGAAAGTCGAAGCCCGGCGCGACGACGTCGTAAGGCTCCATGCCCGACACCACAAGCGCGCCGTTGTTCTGCGAGTCGGCGAGCTGGGCGAGCGGATCGACATTGGGCCATTGCGCGAAACGGCTGTCGACCACTTCGAGCGCGACCGCGATACCGCCGATCGCATCGAATACTTCCTCGCGCGTGTAAGGGTCATGTCGCGCGGGCAGTGCATAGGCGAAGCGGAACGCGACTTCGAGTTCCACCAGCACGCGGAAAAACGATTCGAAGGGCACGCGCGCGGGCGAAACGTGCACAAGCGCGGCGTCGATGGGCGCGCCGGTGGCGAGCGCATCGGGCGCGCGTGCGCCGATCTTCCACGCGCCGATGCGCGCATCCGACTCTCTCAGCATCTCGTGCTGGATCGCGTAGGCGGTGGGCGCGTCGGCCGGAATGTCGGCGGGCGCCAGCGTTTCGATCAGCTGATGCCGGCGGCGGGCGTCCGCGAACTTCGCGGCGAGTGTCGATCCGGTCATTTCGATATCCTCGTGTGAGCGGTGACGCACACCCATCAGTGTACGGGTTACCGGATCGACGTTGGTCGCGCGCGTGTGCCTTCGCGCGCATTCACCTCCCGTTTGCCGCTACACGCCGAATGGCGTTGCTCAGAACGTCTCCCAGTCGCCGGCCGTCTCCGCGGTCGCCGGAGCCTTGGGCGCTGCCGGCGCGGTGACCGCGCGCCTGGCGGGCGAGACGCGCGGCGCGACACGCGGCGTCATCGTTGCACGCGGTGCAACTTTCGTAGCCGGCGTGGACGCGGACATTGTCACCGCGACCGGCGCGCCGTCCGCCACCTGGAACACCGCCACCGCCTGCCGCAGGCGCGCGGCCTGATCTTCGAGCGACTGCGCGGCCGCCGCCGCTTCCTCGACGAGCGCCGCGTTCTGCTGCGTCACCTCGTCCATCTGCGTGACGGCGCGCGACACTTGCTCGATGCCGCTGCTTTGCTCCTCCGACGCCGCCGCGATTTCGCCCATGATGTCGGTCACGCGCTGCACCGCGCCGATGATCTCGTTCATCGTCCGGCCGGCTTCATCGACGAGCGTCGTGCCGGTGCGCACGCGCGCCACCGACGTGTCGATCAGTTCCTTGATTTCCTTCGCCGCCGCCGACGAACGCTGCGCGAGGCTGCGCACCTCGCCCGCGACGACCGCGAAGCCGCGCCCTTCCTCGCCCGCCCGCGCCGCTTCGACGGCCGCGTTGAGCGCGAGGATGTTGGTCTGGAACGCGATGCCCTCGATGATCGTGATGATGTCCGCGATCTTCGACGAGCTGCCGTTGATCTCGCGCATCGTGTCGACGACCTGCGTGACCACCGCGCTGCCCTTGCCCGCGATGTCCGACGCATTCGCCGCGAGCGCGCTCGCCTGCCGCGCGTTGTCGGCGTTCTGGCGGACGGTGCCGGTCAGTTCTTCCATGCTCGACGCCGTTTCCTGCAACGCGGACGCCTGTTCTTCTGTGCGCGAGGACAGATCGGTATTGCCGGCGGCGATCTGCTGCGTCGCCGATGCGATCGATTCACTGCCCGAGCGCACGGTGCGCACGGTCGTGAGCAGGCTCGTGCGCATTCTGGCGAGCCCTTCGAGCAACTGCCCCATTTCGTCGCGCGACGTGACGACGACCTCGCGGCGCAGATCGCCCGCGGCGATCGCGTCGAAATGACCGAGCGCGGCTTCGAGCGGACGCGCGATCGCGCGCCGCAGCGATACCCACGCGAACACGGCAGCCGCCATGCCGAGCGCGATCGCGCCGAGACTCAGCGCGCGGAACCACAGGAAGCGGTTCTGCGTCTCTTCGTAGCTCTGCTTCGACGCTTCGGTCAGATACTTGCGCAGCGCGTCGTCCGCGTTGGCGAGCTCGTTGTACATCGACTGCATCGCCTTGGCGTTCGCGATGATGCCGTCGTGATCATTCTCCATGACCGCGGCGATGCCCTTGTCGACGATGCCCTGCAGCGCGAGGCGCTTGTCCTGCGCGGCGTCGGCGAGGCGCTTTTCGCCCGGCGCCTGCGGCAAGGACATGTATTCCTTCCAGTAGCCGTCCGCGCGATCGCGCATCATGCGCGCGCGCTCGACGGTGGACGCCACTTCCGGCGTGCCGGCGAGGAGCGCCGCGCGGTCGAACACGAGCCGCTCGCGCGCGGCGTACATTTCGGCGTTGCCGACGGCGATCGCCGCAGGCATCTGCACTGAGTATGTTTCCTGAAACGCGCCGTTCGAATGGCTCATGCCGGTGAGACCCAGCGCGCCGATCGCGATGAGCAGCCCACCCAGAAACGCCATCGAGATGCCGAGGCGCGCCTTGATCGTCAAAGCCTTTTTCATTGAGTTTTCCCTGATGCCGCCCGCGAGCGGAGTCGTCGTTTCGTGTCTGCGCGCGCGAAGGATCACGCGACCGCTATCGATGTAAACGGCGCGAAAGCGTAAGCACTTGAGGGAATTATTTCGTCTGAAAAGAAAACGGCGCGTCAGGCGCGCCGTTTTTCAGCGATCATTGAAAAGTTATGCGGAAATTTCGCTGCGGTGCGGAATCGACGGCTGGGCGCCTTCGCGCGTCACCGCCACCGCCGCCGCGCGCTGGCCGAATGCAATTGCGTCGATCGGAGCGGCGCCGCGCGCGAGTTCCGCCGCGAAGCCGCCGATGAACGTATCGCCGGCGGCGGTCGTGTCGACTGCTTCGACGAGCGGCGAAGGCAGATGAACGCCGGCGTCGTCCGCGCCGTCGAGCAGCGCGAGCACGCCTTGTCCGCCGAGCGTCACGATCACGTTGCGCGCGCCCTTCGCCTTGAGCGCCTGCGCCGCGCGGCGTGCGTCGTCGGGCGTTTCGATCGCCACGCCCGAGAGCGTCGCGGCTTCCAGTTCGTTCGGAATCAGATAATCGACGAGCGGGAACCAGTCCGGCGGCAACTTGCGCGCGGCGGGCGCGGGATTGAGGATCGTCGTGCGCGCAAGACGCCGGCCGGCGGCAAGTGCGGCGCGCACGGTTTCGGGCGGCGTTTCGAGCTGGCACACGATGACATCGGCCTGCGCGATCAGCGCTTCCTGCGCCTCGATGCGCGCGGGCGTCACTTCGGCGTTGCTGCCCGCGACGATGACAATCGCGTTCTGGCTCGCATCATCGACGACGATGAGCGCGACGCCCGTCGGCGCGTCAGCGCTGGTCGCGAGCGCCGTGCAGTCGATGCCTTCCGCCTCCAGACTGCCCTTGAGCGTCGCACCGTTCGAATCGTTGCCGACGCAGCCGATCATCGCGACTCGTGCGCCCAGGCGCGCCGCGGCGACCGCCTGATTGCCGCCCTTGCCGCCCGGCACCTGCGCGAACGCATGTCCGGCGAGCGTTTCGCCCGGTCTCGGCAGACGCGGCGCGCGCGCGACGAGATCCATATTGAGGCTGCCGACCACGGTCACGCGTCCGGTCTTGCCTGCGTCGCCTGAATTGGCGTTGTCGCCCATCTCGCTTCCTTTTTGAACAGCCTTCGTTATGCTCTCGCGCTGCGCGATTCGGGCACCACGGCGGTCGATTCGCGGCGCACGAGGCGCGGCGCCACCACGCGCCGGCGTGTCGTGCCGGTCAGCTTGCCGGTGATGCGGTCGATCAGCGTCTGCGCGGCCATTTCGCCGAGCGCACGCACCGATTGTCCCACCGTCGACAAGGCCGGATACGTGTAGCGCGACAGCTCGACATCGTCGAAACCGATGATCGAGCATTCCGTCGGCACGTTGATGTGGCGCTCCGCCGCCGCACGCAGCGCGCCGATGCCCATCATGTCGTTGCATGCGAAGATCGCGGTCGGCCTCATGTTGTCGAGCAATTGCGAGGCCGCGGCGTAACCGCCCGTCGCGGAGAAGTCGCTCTGGACGATCGCGTTCGGCTCGATCTCGATGCCGCGCTCGGCCATCGCGCGGATGAAGCCGTGCAGGCGCATCGCGGAAACGGCCGTCGCGACCGGTCCCGTGATGCAGCCGATCTGCGAGTGCCCGAGTTGCAGCAGATGCCGCGTCGCGAGATACGCGCCCTTTTCGTGGTCGATCTGCACGAGGTCGGATTGCAGCCCTTCGATATTGCGATCGACGATCACGAGCGGCTCACGCGCGCCCGCGAGGCACTGCGCGAGCACCGAATCCTCACCCGCCGACGCGATCACCAGTCCATCGATGCGCTTTTCCTGCAGCACGCGCAGATAGCTGCGCTGCTTGGCGGGATCGTCGTCGGAGTTGCAGAAGAACACGCAATAGCCGTTCTTCGCGCAGCCGTCCTCGACGCCGCGCGCCAGTTCGGCGAAATACGGGTTCGTCGCGTTCGGCACGAGCAGGCCGATGGTCGCCGTCGAGCGCGCCTTCAGCGAGCGCGCGACCGCCGACGGCACATAGTCGAGTTCGAGGATTGCCCGCTCGACTTTCGCCCGCACGTCGGCCGACACCGGCCGCGAATTGTTCACTACGTGGGATACCGTCGTAAACGACACCCCGGCAATGGCTGCCACGTCTTTGATCGTCGCCATACATCGTCCTTCTCTATGCTTTGGTCCAACTGCTCTTATTGGTCGTAAGGCGTCCGGCGCGTACTTCTCATCGCGCGCGCCCTGCTTGCCGCTCCTGCTTCAACCACCGTCGCCGGCCGCTTTTCCGCCCCGTGCGGTGCGCGCCGTCGCCGTCCATCGGTCAGACAAACGATTACACACGCTTCCTTCTGCTGCGGTATGTGTCCAGCACCACCGCCACCACGATCACCGCGCCGGTAATGATGCGCTTGGTCGGCTCGTTCGCGCCGATCTGCGCCAGTCCCGCCGCCAGCACGGAAATGATCAACACCCCGAAAAACGTGCTGATGACCGAGCCGCGCCCGCCCATCAGACTCGTGCCGCCGATCACGACGGCCGCGATCACCTGCAGTTCCACTCCCGCGCCGGCGTTCGGATCGGCGGCTTCGAGCCGCGAAATCTGGAACAGCGCCGCCAGTCCCGATAGCGCGCCCATCAGCGCGAAAACGATAACCTTGTACGGCCGCGGATTGACGCCCGCGAGCCTCACCGCTTCCTCGTTCGTGCCGATCCCTACGAGATATCGGCCAAAAACCGTCCGGGTCAAGACCAGATGCGCGATTATCATCACCGCGACCGCGATCAGGAACGCGGGCGAGATGCCGAACGCGATCGGATTCGACAGAAAATCGAACGCATCGCCGATGTACGCCGTGCGCGAGTTCGTCATCTGGTACGCGAGCCCGCGCGCGCCTTCCAGCACGCCGAGCGACACGATGAACGACGGAATCCGCCACGCCACCGTGACGAGGCCCGTCACCGTGCCGGTCAGCGCGGCGGCCGCGAGACCGATCAGCGCGGCGGGAAACGCCGGCCAGTGCCACTTCAGCGCGGCCACGCTCACGACCGACGCGCCGAGCGCCAGCACCGAGCCCACCGACAGATCGATGCTCGCGATGATCAGCACGAACGTCATGCCGACCGACATCACGACGAGGTCGGGAATCTGGTTCGCGATCGTGCTGAACGTGTCGTACGTCAGGAAGTGCGTGCTCAGCACCGAAAACAGCGCGATCATCGCGGCGAGCGCACCCGCGAGACCCAGGTAATTCGAAATGCCGAGACGCGTGCCGACGCCTTTCGTGCTCTTCGGTGCATCGGCGGGCAGGTTCGCTTCGCTCATTCAGTGCTCCAGGTTGTCTTCGGGCGCTTTCGCATCGGGCGCGATCGGATCGTGCAGGATCGCCTCGCGCTTCGCGTAACCCGAGAACGCCGCGGCGAGCAGCGCGTCCTGCGTCCAGCTCGCGCGCTCGAACACGCCCGTCATGCGCCCGGCCGACATCACGCCGATCCGGTCGCAGATCAGCATCAGCTCGCGCAGATCGCTCGACACGACGACGAGCGCGCGTCCTTCGCGAGCGAGCGCGCCCATCAGCCCGTAGATGTCGAACTTCGCGCCGACGTCGATGCCACGCGTCGGTTCGTCGAACAGCAGCACCGTGCAGTCGCGCGCGAGCCAGCGGCCGATCACGACCTTTTGCTGGTTGCCGCCCGACAGCTCCGACACCGCCTGCGCAGGCCCGGACGTGCGGATGCGCATCGCGTCGATCTGGCGCTGCGCGAGCGCGGATTCCCGGCGCGTATCGACGACGCCATGCCGCGCCACCGCGCCCAGATTGCCCAGTGAAACGTTCGCGGCGATGGGCAGGCTCAACAAAAGGCCCTCGCCCTTGCGATCCTCCGTGATCAGCGCGATCCCTTCGTCGACCGCATCCGACGGCGAGCGCACCGACACGCGCCGCAGCGGCTCGCCGTTGCGCGCGATCGACACCGTGCCCGCGTCCGCGCGATCCGCGCCGTAAATGAGGCGCATGAGTTCGGTCCGGCCCGCGCCGATCAGCCCGCTCACGCCGAAAATCTCGCCCGCGCGGACCTCGAACGACACGTCGCGCACCACGGGCGCACGCGTCATGCCTTCCACCTTCAGCGCGACGCCGCCGATGCGCCGCTCGCCCAGATCGATGCGCTCGCCGATCTCGCGTCCGACCATCAGCGTGACGAGCCGGTCGCTCGTCAGTTCGTCCATCGGACCGATATGCACGAGGCGTCCGTCGCGCAGCACGGCCGCGCGCTCGGCGATGCGCTGCAATTCCTCCAGCCGGTGCGAGATGTAGACGAGCGCGACGCCGCGCGCCTTCAGCCGCTCGACCTGCTCGAACAGCAGATCGACTTCGCGGGCGGTGAGCATCGCGGTCGGCTCGTCGAGGATCAGCACGCGGCAATCGTCGATCAGATTGCGCGCGATCTCGACCATCTGCTGATGCCCGATGCCGAGGCCGCCGACGAGCGTGTCGGGATCGATCGCGTCGAGCCCGACCTGCGCCATCGCGTGACGCGCGTCTTGCGCGAGCCGCTTCCGGTCGATCCAGCCGAAGCCCTTGCGCGGCAAGCGGTTCAGAAACAGATTCTCCGCCACCGACAAAGTGGGCAGCAGGTTCAGCTCCTGCATCACCATGCGCACGCCGAGCGCTTCGGCGTCCGAGCGGCTCTTCGGCAAATAGGGCTGGCCCGCGAGCGTCATCGTGCCCGTGGTCGGGTCCGTGAGTCCGCCGATGATCTTCGACAGCGTGCTTTTGCCCGCGCCGTTCTCGCCCGTGAGCGCGAGCACTTCGCCGGGAACGAGCGCCAGCGAGACGTCCGCCAGCACCGGCTCGACATAGGTCTTGCCGATGCCCGTCACCGTCAGCACGTTCGCATCGTTCGATCCGCTCATGGGGCGCTTCAAGGCTTCGCTGTGCATCCTCGTGGTGGTCCCGCGCGGAAAAGCGTCCGGATGGCCGCGGACAATGCCCGCGCCGTCTGCCTTCCGCGCTCGTCAGTGTGTTATCGGCACGCTGGCCGCGAACTTTAGGCTTTTCGCGCGAAACGGCGCCCGACGACGCCGCCGCGCGCCGGGCTTACTTCGTCACGAGATCGACCGGCGTTTCCACGACCTGCGAAAGCTCCGACTGCTTCTTGTGGCCGGCGATCGCCTTCAGCGCCACGTCGATGCCGAACACGGCCTGCTTCGCCGCGTACTGGTCGGCGGTCGCGAGCACGCGGCCGTCTTTCAGCATCGGCTTGATCGCGCCGATATTGTCGAAGCCGACGACCTGCACCTTGCCCGCCTTGCCCGCCGCGCGAATCGCCGATACGGCGCCGATCGCCATGTTGTCGTTATCGCACAGGAGCGCCTTCACGTTCGGGTTCGCGTTCAGGATCTGCCCTGCGACCGCGTTGCCCTTGTCGATTTCCCATTCGCCGGACTGGAGCGCGACGACCTTCATGCCGGCCGCGTCCATCGCTTCCTTGAAGCCCGCGCTGCGCGCCTGCGAGTTCGTGGTGGTCGTCACGCCCTCGATGATCGCGACTTCATCGCCCTTCTTGAGTTTCGGGGCAAGATAATCGCCGACCTTTCGCGCGCCCTTCTTGTTGTCCGGTCCGACGAACGGCACGTTCAGATCCTTGGACTTGAGCACGTCCGGATCGAGCCGGTTGTCGATATTCACGACGATGATGCCCGCGTCCGCCGCCTTCTTGATCACCGGCACGAGCGCCTTCGAATCGGCCGGCGCGATGATGAGCGCGTCGACCTTCGACACGATCATCTGCTCGACGATGCGAATCTGCGCCGCGGTGTCGGTCTCATCCTTGATGCCGTTGGTGATCAGGTCGAACTGGCTGGGGTTGTGCGCCTGATAGTCTTTCGCGCCGTTTTCCATCGTCAGGAAGAACTCGTTGGCGAGCGACTTCATGACGAGCGCGACCTTCGGCTTGCCCGCCGTTTGCGCGAATGCGGATGACGAGGCGAACGGCAATGCGGTGCAGGCGGCGAGCGCGACGGCGGCCGACAGGACGCGTCGGCGGATGGTTCGGTTCATGCGGATCTCCAGTGCTTTGTTCTGGTTTGTCTGGTCTTTCGAGATGCAGCGAACGCGAGCAACGCGTGTCGATCCGCGCCGGGCAACGAAGGGAAGCGATTGCGGGCGCCCTGTCGCGTCCTCGCTTCGTGTTGCGCGCCAAAGCCTTCGATCGTTCTGTCCGGACGCGGTGTCAACGTTTGCTCGTCGTCGATTCTCGTTGGACAGACGCCCGAGGTCAATCGGGCTAACGTGTAGACCACACGCGACAATGCCGTCGATCAAAGGATCGGCGGCATTGTCGGTGTTCCGTGGTTGCCAGCGTGCAACGGCTTGCTGCCAAAGTCAGAGATCTTCGACCGACTGCCCGTCCACCTTCTTGTCGATGATGTCGCGCGCGTAGTCGATGCCCGCGCGCGTCGCGTCGATCGGGCTATCGAAAGGTTCCTGTTCGGGCACGCCGAACATCACCGCGCGGCCGCTCTCGCCGTGCGCGCTCTTCGCGATCGTCACGACGATGTCGAAGTGGCGTGGACCGTCGTCCGGCTCGTCGCGTTCTTTCGCGCGCCGCAATGCCTGCACCTTGATCTCGAAGCCCTTGTAATGGTCGGACAGCGGTGTGGACATGAAGCGTCTCCTTTGCGTTGAGATGCATCGCACGATCATACGTCGGCTGCATGCTTCGCGTGGGTCGTGGATGAGTGAAAGGCGGCTGCAAGCCTCGTTCCCGCGTCCGTCTCCCGATTTCACCTTATCCCACACACCGTTCATATTGGGTTTGCCATAATGCGCGGGCGGCATGCCGCTCTAGACAGGCGCCGCCGAAGAATAAACCGTCACTCAAATCAGGGAGCGTCACATGACTATTCGAGCCACCGCCCTCGTCGCCGTGTTGAGCCTCGCGCTCGGCGCGAACGTCGCCATCGCCGCCAACAGTCAGCAAAGCAAGATGACCGATTGCAACAAGCAGGCGGGCGACAAAAAAGGCGACGACCGCAAGGCCTTCATGAAGAGCTGTCTGTCCGCCGCGCCCGCCGCTGCTTCCGCGCCGATGACGCAGCAGCAGAAGATGACCGCGTGCAATCAGCAGGCAAGCGACAAGAAAGGCGACGAACGCAAGACGTTCATGAAGAGCTGCCTCAGCAACAAGGGCTGATCCCGCTCACACGCATGTTCACGCCGCGCCGTTCGCGCGCGGCGACCCTTTCGTATTTACTCAGCCTACCGGCCGATATTGCACTGCACCCAAGCAATTGATTCGCACCGTCGTCTTTTTCTCATAAGATGGCGCGAAGGCGGCCCCTCACGAATACAAGAAACACGCCATCGGCCGCCGCCGTTTCGAGCGAGGCGAAAAGCCGCGCATGGAGGCATCCGGATGGCATGGAGACATAAAAACCGCTGGTTCAGGCGGTGGCTCGTGATAATCACGTTCTGGTTCGTGCCGGTGCTGATCGTCGCGGTGAACGAGGTGCGCGAGGAGATGGCGTATAACAACGTCGATCTTCAAAAGGCGCTCTCGACCTGGGAGCTGACCGACGCGCAACGCGCGGCAGGCGTCGCCGCGCGCTGCCACGGCGCGCCCGACGAGGCCCGCGCCGCCGGCTGCCCCGAAGATGTCATCGCGGCTACCGCGGCGAAGCATCAGGAAGCGCTCGACGAATACGCGCATCGCAAGGCGACGCTCGCGGATTATCTGTGGCATGCGTTCGTCGGCTACTGGATCGTGCCCGCCGCCTTCCTGCTCGTGCTCGGCATGCTCGTCGGCGGCGTCAGGCGCGCGCTGCGCCGACCGCAGCATCCGAGCACATCTGCCTCCGAGGTAAAAACGACGACCCATCCGTGAGCGCGGGTCGGGTACGGTCGTTGCTACTTCTGCTTGCGGTTTTCTCGTACGACCTTAAGGAAGCTGGACGAAATTTATGCTTGTCTTGAGGGCGCACTTCGGGCGAAAACGCCGGTTCCATTTCGTTTGGTCGAAGCTTCGTCTACCCTAATATCAGGCGAAGTGTCGATCGAAAGTCGGATGTAATTTAGCGTGCTGCATGTCGCTTATGGGGCCGGATTCGGAGTAAGCTAGCTCCGAGCGTTTTCCCTGAATGGTGCGTAGCCTGAGAACCCAAGCGTGACAAGGCTTTGGGCGCATGGATCGGGGCTCGTGTTTTCAGGTTGCTGTGCTATAACTTGGCGTGCCTCACCCTCCCGCTCTATGGGGTTTCCTAAATTCCACGATGGAGAACAATGATGCAAAGACGAAACTTCATGCTCAAGTCGACCGCCGTTCTGGCGCTGGGAGGCCTCGCGCTTGCCGGCTGCACGGCAAACAGAAACGCCGGCAGTGAAGCGGCTGCGGGCGCCGCCGATGACCGGCGCTCCATCGACGCCGACGTCGACAGCACCATCCAGCGTCTCTACGCAACGGTGGGCGGCTCGCGTGAGCTGGTGGCGAAAGCGCGCGGCGTGCTGGTGTTCCCGTCAGTGCTTCAGGCCGGCTTTATCGTCGGCGCGCAATACGGCAAGGGTGCGCTACGTGTCGGCGGCAGCTCGGTCGGCTACTACAGCACGACGTCCGGCTCGTTCGGCCTGCAGGCGGGTGCGCAATCGAAGGCGCTGATCTTCCTGTTCATGACGCAGGATGCCCTCGACAAATTCCGCAACTCCGACGGCTGGTCGGCGGGCGCGGATGCATCGGTGGCTCTGGTGAAGATGGGCGCGAACGGCGTGATCGATACCACCACGGCCACCAAGCCTGTCGAGGCGATCGTGCTGACCAACGCCGGCCTGATGGCCGACGTCTCGCTGCAAGGCACGAAGGTGTCGCGCATCAAGTACTGAGCGCGCTGCTCTTCCCGCGCGGCGAATGCAGAACCGCCGTGTGGTGCGACCTTCGGGTCGCGCCACACGGCGGTTTTTTTCTTCGAAGCTCGACCGATCAGGTCGTCGTCGCGCGGTCGATCAGCTTGAAGCGCGTGCGCTTTTGCGCGCGCACGACTGCCTGATAGGCCTCCAGATACTGCCGCGCCATGCGATGCGATGTGAAGCGCTCTTCGAAGCGCGCGCGCACGCGTTCGCGCGACAAGGTGTGCAGGCGATTCACCGCGGCCACCGCGCCGATTTCATCCTCGACGATAAAGCCCGACACCCCTTCGTCCAGCACTTCCGGCACCGAGCCGCGATTGAACGCGATGACAGGCGTGCCGCACGCCATCGCTTCGATCATCACGAGCCCGAAGGGCTCCGGCCAGTCGATCGGGAACATGAGCGCATGCGCGCCCGACAGAAATTCGGCCTTCTGACTGTCGTTGATCTCACCGACATACTCGACATACGGCAACTTCAGCAATGGCGCGATTTCGCGCTCGAAATACTCGTGATCGGCGAAATCCACCTTGGCGGCGATCTTGATCGGCAAGCCGCAACGGCCCGCGATGCGGATCGCGGTATCGACACGCTTTTCCGGCGAGATGCGTCCGAGAAACGCGAGGTACTTCTGTTCCACCGGCTGCGGCGTATAAAGCTTCTCCGGCAGGCCGTGATACACCGTGCTCACCCACTTCGCCTGCGGCAGCGGATGGCGCTGCGCATCGGAAATGGAAATCACGGGCGCGGTATTGAACGTATCGAATACCGGCTGTTGCTCGGGAAGATCGAGGCGGCCGTGCATCGTCGTCACGAACGGCGTGTCCTGGCGCTTGAAGAGCGAGAACGAGTAATAGTCCATGTGAAAGTGCAGGACGTCGAACTCTTCGGCGCGACGGCGCACCAGTTCCATCAGCAGCATGTGAGGCGCGATGCGGTCGCGGATCGCCGGGTCGAGCCGCAACGCGCGCGGCCATACGGCTTCCAGGTTGGCGCTGGTTTGCGAGTCGCCGGTCGCGAAGAGCGTCACGTCATGACCGAGCTCGACGAGCGCCTCGGTGAGGTACGACACGACGCGCTCGGTTCCGCCATACAGTTTCGGCGGCACCGACTCGGTCAGCGGAGCAATCTGGGCAATTCTCATCGTTCTCGTCTCCATGCGAATATCGACGTGCGGCGCAGACTTCGTGTACCGGCCGCGGCGCGCATCGAGTATGACAGCGGGCCGTAAGCCGGGCCAACAAGGTTTGCCCTTACGCGTAATTCCGTCTCGCGCGGTTCGCCCATGCCTGTCGTGCGCCGGCAAGCGCCGGCGTGTTGAACCCATTATCGAGTGCGAATAAGCCCGCCGTGGGCGTCTATTGCACTTTCATCGCTCTGTTACAGGGGCGAAACACTCGTTTCGGGAGACGGTTACGCTTGAGCGTCGCCGCGCAGATCCGCGAGGAAGTCGTCGCGCCACACGCCCAGGTCGTGCTTGCGCAGCGCGGTCATGTTGGTTTCGTAGCGCTCCTTGCGCTCGGCGAGCGGCATCGCGAGCGCGCGCCCGATCGCCTCGCTCGTGCCGACGATATCGTGCGGATTGACCATCACCGCGCCGGTCATCTCATCGGCCGCGCCCGCGAACTGCGAGAGCACGAGCACGCCGGGATCGTCGGGATTCTGCGCGGCGACGTATTCCTTCGCGACGAGATTCATGCCGTCACGCAGCGGTGTGACGAGCCCGATCTGCGATTCGCGAAAGAGCGACATCAGCTTCCATCGGTCGTAACGCTGGTTGAGATAGCGGATCGGCGTGTAATCGAGCCCGGAGTAGCGTCCGTTGATGCGCCCCGCTTCGTACTCCAGGTTTTGGCGAATCTGCTGATAGGTCTCGACATCCGCGCGCGTCGGCGGCGCGATCTGCACGAGCGTGACGTTGCCGCGCCATTCGGGCGACTTCTCCAGAAAATGCTCGAACGCGCGAAAACGCTCGACGAGTCCTTTCGAGTAATCGAGCCGGTCCACGCTCATGATGAGCTTGCGGCCTTCGAGGCTCTGCTTCAGATCCATCACGTCCTGACGCGCTTCGCCGCGTTCGGCCTGTTCGGCGATCTCGTCCGGAAACACGCCGATGCGATACACGTTCGTCCTGAGCTTTCTGCCGAACGCTTCGACGTGGCCGTCGGGCGTTGCGGTGCCGTGCGCGTGCCGGACGATGTAGTCATGAAACGCGACGCGGTCCCGTTCGGTCTGAAAGCCGACCACGTCGTAGCAGCACAGCGACTTGACCAGTTCCTCGTGCGGCGGAATGTTCAAGAGAATCTGCGGCGACGGAAACGGGATATGCAGAAAGAAGCCGATGCGATTCGTGATGCCCGCCGAGCGCAGCGCCTCGGCGAACGGGATCAGATGATAGTCGTGGACCCAGATGATGTCGTCGGGTTCGAGCAGCTTGATGAGCTTGTGCGCGAGCCACGCGTTCACGCGCCGGTAGCCGGCGTATTCGTCGCGGTCGTAGACGGCGAGATCGTTGCGATAGTGAAAGACCGGCCACAGCATCGCGTTGGAGAAGCCACGGTAATACTGGTCGTAGTCCTTCTTCGGCAGGCCGACGGTCGCGAAAGTCACCGCACCGTCCTGTTCGAGCTTCGGCCCCTGGTTCGCGACGGTTTCGCTCACTACGTCCCCGCTCCAGCCGAACCAGACGCCGCCGCTGTCCTTGAGCGCGCCGAAGACGCCGACGGCGAGGCCGCCCGCGGAGCCCTTGGTTTCGGTCGGCGTGGCGACCCGGTTGGATACGACGACGAGACGGCTCATATGCTTTCCTTTTTCTCTTCGAACTTTTCTTTTTAGAATAAACCCGAAATTTTCGACTGGAAAATCCCGCGCGGGTTTCCGTCGATGCCCTCAGTTCTTCCCGGTCGATGCCGCCGCATGCGCTCGTGGATCCGGCCCGCCCGGCTCGCCGCGGCTCGCGACCGGATCGGCGGGCGTGTTCGCCGTGCTGGCGGCGTGCGTCGCGCCCTCGCGTTCGAGCGGCGGCGCGAAATCGACGTGACGGTCCTTATCCGTCGACAAATCCGCGCGTGCACGCGGCAGATACTGCGGATACGCGGCCTGCACGAAGTTCACGAGCCCTTCGCGCACGCGGCAGCGCAAATCCCAGTTGAGCGCCGAATCGAACGAGCTGACGAGCACGCGAAGCTGCATCGCGCGGTCGGTGGCGTCGGTGACCTGCAGCACCTGCACGCGGCCGTCCCATTCCGGCGCGTGCGCGAGAATGCGCTCCAGTTCTTCGCGCAGCGGCGCGATCGGCATGCGGTAATCGACGTACAAAAACACCGTGCCGATGATCTGCGAGCTGTTGCGCGTCCAGTTCGTGAACGGATTCTCGATGAACCACTGCAACGGCACGATGAGGCGTCGCTGGTCCCAGATTCGAATCGATACATACGTGCCGGTGATTTCCTCGACGCGTCCCCACTCGCCCTGAATCACGACGACATCGTCGAGGCGAATCGGCTGCGACAGCGCGATCTGCAATCCGGCGATCAGATTGCCGAGCACCGGCCGCGCCGCGATACCGGCGACGAGCCCCGCGACACCCGCCGATGCCAAAAGGCTCGCGCCGATCTGCCGCACGCTCGGAAACGCCATCAGCGCCGCGCCGAAACCGATGATCACGATCACCACCATCACCGAGCGCGCGAGCACGCGCGCCTGGGTGTGGATGCGGCGCGCGTTGAGGTTGTCGTCGGTGTCGAGCGGATGCGCCTGCACGATCGCTTCGCCTACCGCACCCGCCGAGCGCATCGCGAGGAACGTGAGCGCACCGATCAGCGCGACGGTTTCGACATCGCGCAGCACGCCGATGAGCGGCAGCGTATCGGGCGCCTCGAAAATCACGAAGCCGATTCCGAGGATGATGAGGAGGAAGAGCGCGGGCTTGTCGACGTAGCGCAGGACGACGCTCATCAGCGGATACGGCCGCGCGATGCGCACGAGAATGCGCGCGCCGATGCGATGCACGCCGATCGCGAATACCACCGCGATGGCGGCCACGACGAGCGCGCCCGGCCAGGTGCCGAGCGGCCGTTCTGCGAGATTCAGGAAGTGATCGAGTGGGAGCATGAGCGTCGCGAAGATCAGCTTCGTGAAGGTGGAGGCGGCGAAGTGATTACGCCGGCCGCATCGCACGGATGCGGATCGCCGCGCAATGCAGCGCGACGCCAGGACGCCCGATAGCGCCCCGGCGTCAAAAGCCGTTCAGCGCTCCGCCTTGCAGGGGAACGCCTTGCCGAGGCCGAGCGAGACCATCGTGGTCGCGTTGAAATCGGCCTTGTCGGGATTATTCGCGATGTACTTGCGCACCGCGTCCGTGAGTTGCTGCGGCTTCACGTCCGCCGGCAGACAGAAATACTGGCCGACCTGCGGCCCGGAGGTTCCGCCGATCGCCTCGATCGTGTTGTAGATGCCGTCCGCCGCGCCTTCGATATAGGCCGCGCAGGCAGTCCGCGAATTGGGATCCGTTTTGGTGCAGAGCTTGTTCAGATCGTTGCCGGTAAACGCAAACGCGCAGACGGGCGTCGCGAGAGCACAGGCGAGGACGAATTCCCGCAGCATGGTCTTCCTTTTATGTTGAGCGGCGGCTTGAATGGGGCAACGGGTTCGGGGCGATGTGCGGCCGCGCCTGACCGCGCGTGCCCCGGAGCTTGACTGTCGCGCTGCGCTATTTTGCACCGTTTGAGCCGCTTTGCGGAGCGCCGCCGCTCTGCGGCATCGAATCCAGACGCGCCTGCAGGCCTTCCGCGACGTCCTTCTCGTTGTACTTGCGGGCGAAGTCCACCGCCGTCATGCCGAGCTGATTCTTCACACGCAGATCCGCGCCTTCGTCGAGCAGCAGCTTGCAGGTCGAAAGATGACCGCCGCGCGCGGCCATCATGAGCGGCGTCGTGCCGTTGGGCGAACCGGCGTCGATATAGGCCGAATGATCGACCAGGATCTTCACGATATCGTCATGGCCGTTGGTCGCCGCGTAGTGCAACGGCGTCCAGCCCTTCTTGTTCACTTCGGCGTCCTTTGCGATCAGGAGATTCACGAAGGTCGCGTCGCCGTTGAGCGCGGCGAGCATCATCGCGTTTTCGCCGGCGGGGTCGAGTTTCTCAAGATCGGTCTTCGAATTGTCGGCGAGCAACTGGCCGACCTTGTCGGACTTCTCGCGCGCGGCGATCACGATGATCGGCGTGCCCGTGTTGTCGACCGTATTCGGGTCCGCGCCCTGCGCGAGTTGCTTCTTGACGGCGGAGACGTCGTCGAACTTGACCGCCTTGATGAGCGAGTCCACGGATGCGGCCCAGACCGGCTGCGCGATCGCGCATGCGGCCAGCAGCGCGCCCGCGACGAGGCCGCGCACGGCCGCGCCTGCTCGTGCATTGCGGACATCCCGGGCACGGGAAACGTTTGGCACGCTCGCCACGGACAGGGTGGAAACCATCGGGGAATTGTTCATAGTGACCTTCGGATTGCCTTGAAACAGGTTTTTTTCGCGCGCGGGCCGGCTGCCCTCAGACTGGCCGCGCGATCTTGAAGAGCCGGAAGAAGTTCTCGGTGGTCGCCTCTGCGACGGCTTCTTCCGGCTGCTCGCGCAACTGCGCGATGAAACGTCCGACATAACTCACGTACGCAGGTTCGTTCGGCTTGCCGCGATACGGCACCGGCGCGAGATACGGCGAATCGGTTTCGATCAGCAAACGCTCGATCGGCACGCGCCGCGCAACGTCCTGCACGTCTTTCGCATTCTTGAACGTGACGATGCCCGAGATCGAAATATGGAAGTTCTGCGCGAGTGCCCGTTCCGCGATCTCCCACGGCTCCGTGAAGCAATGCATCACGCCGCCCGGCACGCCCGCGCGCTCTTCCTCCATGATGCGCAGGGTGTCGTCCGACGACGAGCGCGTATGGATGATGAGCGCCTTGCCCGTCTTGTGCGCGGCCCGGATGTGCGTGCGAAAACGCTCGCGCTGCCATTCCATGTCGGCGATGCTGCGCCCTTCCAGACGATAGTAGTCGAGCCCGGTCTCGCCGATCGCGCAAACCTTCGGATGCGCAGCCAGTTCGACGAGTTCCGCGACGCTCGGCTCCTTCGCATCCTCGTGATCCGGATGCACGCCGACGGATGCATACACGTTCTCGTGCTTTTCGGCGATGTCGAGCACGGAAGGCAGCGTTTCCAGATCGACCGACACGCACAGCGCATGGGTCACGGCGTGCGCGCGCATCTTGTCGAGCACGTCGGGCAGACGGTCGGCGAGCCCTTCGAAGTTGATGTGGCAGTGTGAATCGACGAACATCCGGTGCTCCTTAATACATGTGCTGCTGCGCGCGGGGCGCATATCGCGGTCAGGCCGTATGTCAGGCCGTATAAATGCCGCGATAGCCGATGAACAGTTCCTCGAACACGAGGCGCGCATTGAGCGGGTGATTTTCCACCGCGCGCTGCCGCGTGACGGTCTTCATGTAGCGTGCGAGCGCGGCGGGATCGGCGCTCTGGGCGCAACGGGCGAGTGCCTTCGCCGCGCCGGGAAAATAGCGCGGCCGGCCCGCCGTGCGCTCGGCAAGCAGATCGTAGAGCCAGCGTTGCAGCCAGCCGAGCACGAGCGGCACCGGCAGCTTCTGCAGGTTTTCGCCGCACGCGAAGGCGTCGCAATTCGGTCCGGCGGCGAGTTGCGCGAGCGTGAAGTCACGCAGGGCGCGGTTCTCGTCGTTCGCCAGCGCAAGCGCAGCAAGCGGCGCGCCGCCTGCCTGCGCGAGCAGTCCCGCCGGATCGTCGACGCCCTGCGACGCGAGCCACGCGCTCGCTTCTTTCGACGGCGGCACGCTCATCGGCCACTGGCGGCAACGGCTGATGATGGTGGGCAACAGACGATCGACGCGCGCCGACACCAGCAAAAACACGACGCCCGATGGCGGCTCTTCGAGCGTCTTCAGCAACGCATTCGCCGCCGCGACGTTGAGCGCTTCCGCCGGATACAGCACGACGACGCGCAGGCCGCCCCGATGCGAGCCGACGCCGCAGAAGTCCAGCAGCGCGCGCACCTGCTCGATCTTGATTTCCTTGCTTGGCGTGCGGGTCTTCTTGCCTTCGTCGCCATCGGCTTTGTCGGCGGATGCATCGGAGGCGTCGGCGTTGCCGGCCGCGAGGCCCGCGAGTGCTTCAGGCAGCACCGCGCGGTAATCGGGATGATTGCCTTGCGAAAACCACAGGCATGCGCGGCAAGTCCCGCACGGCTCGCCGTTCGGGGTAGCCATCTCACATAGCAGTCCCTGCGCGAGATGCTGCGCGAACTGAAGCTTGCCGATGCCCGCCTCGCCATGCAGTAAAAGCGCATGCGGCCAGTGCGCGCGCAGTTGCTGGAGACGTTGCCAGTCGTCGGTTTGCCAAGGGTAGATCATCGATATGTTTCTATGTTAAATCAGAGGATTGCGATTACTTCTTCAAGCTTTTCACGAATGTCTTCGATAGACCGCGTCGAATCGACGATGAAGAACCGCTGCGGCGATTCCTCCGCGCGGCGCAGATACTCGTTGCGCGTGCGCTCGAAAAACGCCTCCGACTCGCTCTCGAACTTGTCCGGCGCGCGGGCCGCCGAGCGTCGCTCGCTCGCGGTGTCGGTCGGTACGTCGAAAAGCACGGTCAGATCAGGCTGGAAACCGCCCTGCACCCAGCGCTCCAGCGCCTCCAGCTTGTCGCGCGGCAAGCCGCGCCCGCCGCCCTGATACGCGAAAGTCGCGTCGGTGAAACGGTCCGACAGCACCCAGTCGCCGCGCGAAAGCGCCGGTTCGATCACCTGCGCGAGATGCTCGCGGCGCGCGGCGAACATCAGCAGCGCTTCGGTTTCGAGGTCCATCGGCTGATTCAGCAGAATGCCGCGCAGCGTTTCACCGAGCGGCGTGCCGCCCGGTTCGCGCGTCATCGCGACCTGATGTCCGCCCGACGCCAGTTTCGCTTCGAGGCGCTGGCGGAACCAGTCCAGATGCGTGGTCTTGCCCGCGCCGTCGATGCCTTCGAACGTGATGAACTTGCCGCGCGCCATTCATTGACCCCGGATGTATTTGTCGACGGCCTTGTTGTGGTCGCCCAGATTGTCGGAAAAGATGCTGCTGCCATCGCCGCGCGACACGAAATACAGCGCGTTGCTCGCGGCGGGGTTGAGCGTGGCGTTCAATGCGGCCACGCCGGGCAGCGCGATCGGAGTCGGCGGCAGGCCCATGCGCGTGTAGGTATTGTACGGAGTGTCCGTCTGGAGGTCTTTTTTCCTGAGCTTTCCGCCGTAAGCGGGTCCGAGGCCGTAGATGACGGTCGGATCAGTCTGCAGCGGCATGCCGATACGCAGCCGGTTCGCGAACACCGCCGCGACGAGCGGACGGTCCGACGCGCGCCCTGTCTCCTTCTCGACGATCGACGCCATGATGAGCGCGTCGTACGGCGTCTTGTAAGGCAGATTCTGCGCGCGCGTGTTCCACGCTTCGGTGAGGCGCGCCTGCATCAGCCGATACGCGCGCTTGTAGACGGCGAGATCGCTCGTGCCCTTGTCGAAGAGATAGGTATCCGGGAAGAACAGACCTTCGGCCGATGCCTTGTCGACTTCGGCCGCGCCGATCGCCCGCAGCAGGTCAGTGTCGGTCATGCCTGCCGTGTCGTGCGTGAGCGCGGGATTGCCGTCGAGCTCGCCGCGCATTTTTTGCAGCGTCCAGCCTTCGATGACGGTCGCGACGTACTCGTTCACGTCGCCCCGCGCGATCTTCTCCAGCACTTCGTAAGGCGTGATGCCGCTCTTGAAAGCGTAGTTGCCGGACTTCAGTTGCGCGGACAGGCCGAGCACGCGCGTCATCAGCACGAACAGCTCGGGTTCGACGGGCACGCCGCCACGGTTCAACTGGGCGCTCACGCTGCGCAGGCTGCTGTGCGGTTTGATTGTGACGTCGAGTTCGGGCGTCGACAGGGTCATCGGCCGGTTGGCCCACCAGTACATGCCGCCTGCGACGGCCGCCGCGAGCATCGCGACGAACACCGCCGCCACGACGCATTTCTTGAAAAAGGACATGCGAAACACGCTTGAGATAAGACCAATATAATAACTTGCCGCCTGCGTCAGAGCCGCTTTCTGCGGCTTGCGCCCAAACGATAGGATTGACAGCCCGCCCGCTCATGAATTCCCAGACCATCGCCCTCGCCCCTTCAGACTTCGAAACCGTCAAGACCGCCGGCGCGTATATTCCGCTCACCCAGTTCGGCGTGATCGACGTCAAGGGCGAGGACGCCGCCTCGTTCCTGCACAACCAGGTCACGAACGATGTCCAGCATCTCGATGCGTCCACCGCGCGGCTCGCGGGCTATTGCTCGCCGAAGGGCCGCCTGCTCGGTTCCTTCCTGATGTGGCGCACGGCCGACGTGGTGCGCCTCTTGATCGCGCACGACGTGCAGGCCGCCGTGCAGAAGCGCCTGTCGATGTTCGTGCTGCGCTCGAAGGCGAAGCTCACCGACGCGACTTCCGAAGTGGCGGCGGTCGGCTTCGCGGGCGACGTGCGTGCGGCGCTCTCCGGCATCTTCGACGCATTGCCCGACGGCGTGCACGTGAAGGTCGAAGGGCCGCACGGCGCGCTGATCCGCGTGCCGGATGCGGCGCATCGTCCGCGCTTTCTGTGGGTCGGACCGAAAGCCGATGTCGAGGCGCACATCGCGAAGCTCGACGAAAAACTGAAGCGCGTGCCCGAGCAAATGTGGGACTGGCTCGATATTCACGCAGGCGAGCCGCGCATCACGCACGCGACGGTCGAGCAGTTCGTTCCGCAAATGGTGAATTTCGACGTGCTCGGCGCGGTGAACTTCAAGAAAGGCTGCTATCCGGGACAGGAGATCGTCGCGCGCAGCCAGTATCGCGGCACGATCAAGCGGCGCACGGCGCTCGCACACGTCGATACCGGCGCCGATTCCGTCCTGCCCGGCGCCGAGCTCTTTCATTCCGATGATCCCGGCCAGCCGTGCGGACTCGTCGTCAACGTGGCGCCCGGCGAGCACGGCGGCGTGGATTGCCTCGTCGAAATCAAGCTCGCCGCGCTCGAAAGCGGCTCGGTGCACGTCGGCGCAGCCGATGGCCCCGCGCTCGGCTTCGTGCCGCTGCCCTACGCTTTTCCCGCCGACGCCTGAGGTCGCGCGCGCATGTGTCTGATCGTCTTCGACTGGCAGCCCGCGGCTTCCGAGGAAAGCGGCCGCGCATTGCTGACGCTCTCGGCCAACCGCGACGAATTTCTGCGCCGTGACGCCGAGCCGATGCACTGGTGGAACGATGCGCCTGGCGTACTCGCGGGCCGCGATCTGGCGGGTGGCGGAACGTGGCTCGGTGTTTCGCGCGATGGCCGTTTCGCGGCGCTCACCAACTATCGCGCGCCGGGCGACATGAAGCCGAACGCGCCGACGCGCGGCACGCTCGTGAGCAATTTTCTCGCGGGCGAGCGCGAAGCGCCGCTCGATTATTTACAGAACGTGGCGCGGGAAGGTCATCGATATAACGGCTTCAACCTGCTGTGCGGAGACCTCACGCGGCGCGAGCTCGGCTGGTACGGCAATCGCGCCGATGCGCCACCCGCGTTGCTCGACGCAGGCGTGCATGGCTTGTCCAACAGTCTGTTGAACACGCCCTGGCCGAAGCTCGTCGCGCAACGCGAAGCGCTGTGCGATCTGATTCACGCCGATGAACGCCCGTCGCTCGATGTGCTCATCGACACATTGCGCGATCCGCGCATTGCGAACGACGAGCATCTTCCATCGACGGGCATTTCGATCGAGCGGGAGCGCGTGCTGTCGGCGGCGTTTATCGAAACGCCCGATTACGCGACGCGCAGCACGACGGCGTTGCGCGTAAAGCCGTTTGCGCGGGGACTATCGCTGGAAATCAAGGAACGTAGCGATGATGACGGTTCGCATCGCATCGTGCGGCCGGGGGAATTCGAGCGGGCGTTTGCGTTCGAGATCGAAGCCTAGGCGAATCACTCCAACGCCGCCCGCAACACCCTCACCGCTTCCGCATGCGCCCCGGCGACTTCCGGCACGAACCCGCCCATCTTGAAGAACTCGTGGATCATGCCTTCATACCGCACGAGCGTGACCGCCACGCCCGCCTTTTCGAGCGTGGCTGCAAACGCGATGTCCTCGTCATAGAGCGGATCGTGATCCGCCGCCGCGATCCACGCGGGCGCAACGCCTTTGAAATCCGGCACGCCGCCCGCCGCATCGAGCGGTGCGAAGCGCCAGTCGTCGCGGTCGCGATCGTCGCGCAGATATTGCGCAAAGAACCACTGGATCGTTTCGCCGGAAAGCAGATAGCCATCCGCGAGCCGCGCGTGCGACGCGCTCTTCTGCCACGCGCTCGTGCCCGGATAGATCAACAACTGCAGCCGCAGATCGATGCCCGCATCGCGCGCGAGCACCGCGCACACGATCGCGAGCGTGCCGCCCGCGCTATCTCCGCCGATCGCGAGTCGCGCCGGATCGATGCCGAGCGTCGGCGCTTCGCGAACGAGCCATTGCAGCGCGTCGAACGCATCGTTCACCGCGACGGGAAACTTGTGCTCGGGCGCGAGACGGTAATCGACCGATACGACCGCGCAGCCCGCGTCGTGCGCAAGCTTGCGGCATAGCGCGTCATGCGTCGATATGCTGCCGACCGTAAAGCCGCCGCCGTGCAGATACATGAGCGCCGCGACAGGCTCGGCCCAGCCCGGCTCGACCGGATGATAGATGCGCACGCCGATCGTTTCGCCATCGCGCACGGGAATGCGCAGGTCCTCGACGCTGAACATCGGCAGCGGCGCGATGTCGAGAATTTGCGCGCTCATCGCGTACGCGGCGCGCGCCTGTTGCGGCGTGAGCGTGTGATACGGCGGTCGATTCGCGCGCGCGACCATCTCCAGGATTTGCGCGATCTTCGGATTGAGCGGCATCGGCGAAGTGAATGTCAAAGGGGCACGATGATGCCACGAACCACGCCGTCAGCGCGGCCGTTTCAGCGACATCGGATCGGTCGGGTTGCGCAGTTGCGCGATGTCGTCGAGCCGCAGTTGCACCGACGCCATGATGTTCGGATGCGTGATGACATAGAAGCGCCCTTCGCGAACTGCATCGAACGTCAAAAGGGCGACGTCGCGCGCCGTGAGCTTGCCGCCTTCCACCGCCCGCGTGAGTTGCCGGGCCGCGAGCTTCTGCGACGCCGTGTAAGGCGCCTCGTTGGCGAGCGCCTCGGGCCGCGAACGTTCGGCGTCGGCAATGCCGGTCGGCACGAACGCGGGACACAGCAGCGACACGCCGATCAGCGACGCACCCGCGAGCCGCAAGTCGTGATGAAGCGTCTCGGTCAGCGCGACCACCGCGTGCTTCGATGCGTTGTAGACGCCCATCGCGGGCGCGGCGAGCAGGCCCGCCACCGACGCCGTGTTGACGATATGCGCCGGCTCGTTCTGTTCGAGCATGACCGGCACGAACGCGCGCAGTCCGTTCGCGACGCCCATCACGTTCACGCCGAAAACCCATTGCCAGTCGTTCGCGCTGTTCTCCCACACGAAGCCGCCCGCGCCGACGCCCGCGTTGTTGAAGAGCAGATGCGCGCCGCCGTACGTTTCGAGCGACGCGCGCGCGAGTGCTTCGACCTGAGCTGCGTCCGACACGTCCGTCGTGACGCCGATCGCGTCGCCGCCCTCCGCGCGCACCGCTTCGACGGTCGCGGCGAGCGCGGCGGTGTCGAGATCGGCGAGCACGAGCTTCATGCCGAGCGACGCGCCCAGCTTCGCGAACTCGCGCCCGAATCCGCTGCCCGCGCCGGTGATGACGGCGACCTTGCCTTCGAATCGATCCACGTGCGTTCCTTCGCGACTAGACGAGCTTCACGAGTTGCTTGCCGAAGTTCTTTCCGCGCAGGAGGCCGAGAAACGCCTCGGGCGCATTCTCCAGCCCTTGCGCGATGCTCTCGCGAAAATGCAGTTTCTTCGTCGCGACGCGCTCGGCGAGTTCCTTCAGCGCCTGCGGCCAGATATCCAGATGTTCGTAGACGATGAAGCCCTGGAGCTTGAGCCGCTGCGTCAGGATGAGTCGGGGCGCGTCCATCGGCAAAGGCTTGCCGTCGTAACCGGAGATCATTCCGCACACGGCGACGCGTCCGAACGCGTTCATGCGCGCGAGCACGGCATTGAGCGTTGCGCCGCCGACGTTCTCGAAGTAGCCATCGACGCCGTTGGGTGTCGCGGCCTTCAGATCCTCGTAGAGCTTGCCCGCCTTGTAATCGACGCAGGCATCGAAGCCGAGCGTCTCGACGACATAGCGGCACTTGTCCGGTCCGCCCGCGATGCCGACCGCGCGGCATCCGGCCGCTTTCGCCAGTTGCCCGACGACGCTGCCCACCGCGCCGCTCGCCGCCGACACGACGACCGTCTCGCCGGCTTTCGGCTCGATGATGCGATTGAGCCCGTACCACGCCGTGACGCCCGGCATGCCGACCGCGCCGAGATAAGCGGACAGCGGCACGCGCGACGCATCGACCTTGTTCAGGCCGCGGCCATCGGAGGTACCGAACTCCTGCCAGCCGAGCACGCCGACGACGCTATCGCCCACCGCGAACGCCGGGTTGCGCGACTCGCTCACGACGCCCACGGTGCCGCCGATCATCACTTGGTCGAGCGGCTGCGGCGCGGCGTACGATTTCGCGTCGTCCATGCGGCCGCGCATGTACGGATCGAGCGACAGATAGTGATTGCGCACGCGCACTTCGCCGTCTTGCAGCGGCGCGAGCGGCGTTTCGACCAGCTTGAAGTTCGACACCGACGCCTCGCCTTGCGGGCGCGACACGAGCAGGATCTGGCGGTTGATGTGTGTCTCAGCCATGCGGATTCTCCTTCGCGGATTGTTTGGATCAGGCGTCGCTCGGACCGGGCGTCGCCTTCGGATCGGAACGCATCTTCTGCCTGACGATGTCGCGCCCGACCGCGAGCCGCTTCATGTACTTGAACGTGCCGAGCGCCTTCGCGACGAAGTGGCCTTCGCTGTCGCGGATCTCGCCTTCGCAATAGGCCATCGTCGTCGAGCGATGCAGCACGCGGCCATAGCCGCGCAGTTCGCCGCGGCCCGGCTGCATGAAGTTGACTTTCATCTCGACGGTGACGACGCCTATTCCATCGCCCGCGACGCTGCGCGCGGCGAGCGCAAGCGCTGCGTCGAGGAGCGTCATCGTGACGCCGCCGTGCGCGATGCCCCACGTGTTCATGTGCGCTTCCTGAAGCGGCATACGCACTTCGCTCTCGCCGTCGGCGGCCTTGACGAGCTGCACGCCGAGCGCGTCGATGAACGGGCTTTCGATCGAAACGTTGCTCGAGGAATCAGAAGAAGACATCGCGCTCACACTTCGTAATCGACGCACTGCCGGTCTTCGCGGATCGCCGCGACGAAGTCCTTCAGCGCCTGATGCTTCGGATGAACCTGATAGGCTTCGAGCGCGGCGTGGTCGTCGAAGTCGGAGACCAGCACGACGTCGTACGTGCACGCGAAACCAGGCTGCGCGGTGCCGACTTCGAAATGTCCCTGCCCCTTGACGATGCTGCGGCAGGTCTCGAGCTTCGCCTTCAGCTTTTCGGCGTTCTCGGCGCGGCTCGCGCCCTCGGCGTTTTCCTTCAGCTTCCACATGACGATGTGACGTAGCACGGCGACTCCTGTTGTCGAACGAGAACTGAAGCGTAGCAAAAATCGCCGTGCGGCGAGAAACGCGCAACCGTCACACGATTTCGAACAGCCCCGCAGCCCCTTGGCCGCCGCCGATGCACATCGTGACCACGACGAACTTCGCGCCGCGCCGCTTGCCTTCGATGAGCGCATGGCCCGTCAGCCGCGCGCCCGAAACGCCATACGGATGCCCGACCGCGATCGCGCCGCCGTTCACGTTCAGGCGCTCATCGGGAATGCCCAGCGTGTCGCGGCAGTAGAGCACCTGCACGGCGAACGCTTCGTTCAGCTCCCACAAGCCGATATCGTCGACGGACAAGCCCGCGCGCTTCAAAAGCTTCGGCACGGCGAACACCGGACCGATGCCCATCTCGTCCGGCTCGCAGCCCGCGACCGCGAAGCCGCGGAAGATGCCGAGCGGCTGAAGTCCCTCTTTCTCGGCGAGCGTCGCGTTCATCACGACGCTCGCCGATGCGCCGTCGGAAAACTGGCTCGCGTTGCCCGCCGTGACGACCCCGCCGGGCAGCGCGGTCCGAATCTTCGATACGCCTTCGAGCGTCGTGTCGGCGCGGATGCCTTCGTCGGCGGCAAGCGTCACTTCCTTGGTGAACATGCGGCCCGTCGCCTTGTCGGCGATGCCGGCGAGCACGGTGATCGGCACGATTTCATCGTCGAACCTGCCCGCGGCCTGAGCCGCCGCCGCGCGCTGCTGCGAGCGCACGCCGTATTCGTCCTGCCGCGCCTTCGAGATCTCGTAGCGCTTCGCGACGGTCTCGGCGGTCTGCAGCATCGACCAGTAGATCTCCGGCTTGTTCTGGTTCAGCCAGCCATCGGTGAGCATGTGGCGGTTCATCTCGTTCTGCACGCACGAGATCGATTCGACGCCGCCCGCGACGTACACATCGCCCTCGCCCGCGATCACGCGTTGCGCGGCGAGCGCGATCGTCTGCAATCCCGACGAGCAGAACCGATTCACCGTCATGCCGGCCACGGAAACGGGCAAACCCGCGCGCAATGCGATCTGCCGCGCGATGTTCATGCCCGTCGCGCCTTCGGGATTCGCGCAGCCCATGATGACGTCCTCGACGCGCGCCGGATCGATGCCCGCGCGTTCGACGACGGCCTTCGTCACGTGCCCGCCGAGCGTCGCGCCGTGGGTCATGTTGAGCGCGCCGCGCCACGATTTGGCGAGCGCGGTGCGCGCCGTCGATACGATGACTGCATCAGTCATGTTGTCTCCCTTGCTTTAATTGAGTATGTCTGCTGAGTCCACGCGCCGCACGCCGGCGTCGCGCATGTCCTGCCACGCGCGTTCGAGCGAGCCGTCGAGATCGATCGCGCGGCACGCGTCCTCGATCACGGTAACGTCGAAGCCCGCCGTGCGCGCATCGAGCGCGGACCACGCGACGCAATAGTCGGTCGCGAGTCCCGCGAGCCAGACGTGCTTCGCGCCGACGTTGCGCAAATAGCCTTCGAGGCCGGTCGGTGTGACGCGATCCCCTTCGATGAACGCCGAGTAACTGTCGACCCGCTCGTGATGTCCCTTGCGGATCACGAGCCGCGCATGCGGCACATGCAGATCGCGATGCAGCGCCGCGCCCTCGGTGTCCTGCACGCAATGAACCGACCACAGCACCTGTTCGCCGTACGGCAGCGTCATCGTCTCGAACGGCTTTCGGCCCGCGTGATTCGCCGCGAACGACACATGCGAGCGCGGATGCCAGTCCTGCGTCAGCACGGCGTGCGAGAACGCGCGCGCAAGCCGGTTGACGATGGGCACGACTTCATCGCCGCACGCGACGGCAAGCGCCCCGCCCGGCATGAAGTCGTACTGCACATCCACGACGAGCAACACGTCTTCGACGGGTTTCATCTCAGTCATTGAAGCGTCCATTCGATTGCGCGAGCCGGGTCACGAGCGCGGCGGGCCGCCACGCTTCGCCGTTGGCCTGCTTCGCGTACTTGCGCATCGCGCGCTCCACGTTGTAGAGGCCGATGGTGTCCGCATAGAGCATCGGGCCGCCGCGCCAGAGCGGAAAGCCGTAGCCCGTCAGATAGACCATGTCGATATCCGACGCCTTGCTGGCGATGCCTTCCGCGAGAATCTTCGCGCCTTCGTTCACGAGCGCGAGCACGAGGCGCTCGACGATCTCTTCGTCGCCGATCTTGCGCCGTCCGACGCCGCGCTCGTTCGAATACGCGACGATCATGTCGTTGACGAGTTTCGACGGCGCCGCGTCGCGCCTGCCCGGCTGATAGTCGTACCAGCCCGCGCCGGTCTTCTGCCCGAAGCGGCCCGTCTCGCACAGGCGATCCGCGACGCGCGAATAGTGCAGATCAGGCTGCTCCCGATAGCGGCGCTTTCTGATCGCCCAGCCGATGTCGTTGCCCGCGAGATCGCTCATGCGGAACGGGCCCATCGCGAAGCCGAATTTTTCGATCGCGCGATCGATCTGCGCGGGCAGCGCACCCTCCTCCAGCATGAAAAGCGCTTGCCGGATGTACTGCTCGATCATCCGGTTGCCGATGAAGCCGTCGCACACGCCCGACACCACCGCCGTCTTCTTGATCTTCTTCGCGAGCTGCATGACGGTGGCGAGCACGTCCTTGTCCGTCTTCTCGCCGCGCACGACTTCGAGCAGCTTCATCACGTTCGCGGGGCTGAAGAAGTGCATGCCGATGACATCGCCGGGGCGCTTCGTGAACGCGGCGATCCGGTTCAGATCGAGCGTCGATGTGTTCGATGCGAGGATCGCGCCGGGCTTCGCGATTTCATCGAGCTGGCGGAACACCTGCTCCTTCACGCCCAGTTCCTCGAACACGGCTTCGATGATCAGGTCCGCGTTCGCCAGATCGGAGAACGACAGCGTCGGCTGAATCAGCGCCATACGCTCTTCGACCTTCTCCTGCGTGAGCTTGCCCTTTTTGACCTGGGCTTCATAGTTGCGTCGGATCGTGGCGAGCCCGCGATCGATCGCCTCCTGCTTCGTTTCGAGCAGCACGACAGGCAAGCCCGCGTTGAGGAAGTTCATCGCGATGCCGCCGCCCATCGTGCCCGCGCCGATCACGCCGATTTGCGCGATGGTCCTGACAGGCGTATTCGAGGGCACATCGGCGATTCTGGCGGCCGCGCGCTCGCCGAAAAACGCATGCCGCAGCGCGCGGCTCTCGGGTGTCTGCACGAGCGCGAGAAAACATTCGCGTTCGAATGCGAGGCCACGCTCGAAGCCTTCCTTCACGCCCTTTTCGACCGCGTCGATGCACTTGTGCGGCGCCGGGAATTGTTTCGCGACCGCCGCGACGCCGTTCCTTGCGAACTGGATGAAACCTTCGGCGTTCAGGTGCTCGATCTCGCGGTCGCGTACTTTCGGATGCGGACCGCCCCAATCCGCCGCCTTGCTCGCGAACGACAGCGCGCGGGTCAGTAGATCGCCTTCGACGAGTTCGTCGAAAAGCGCGGTCTGCGCGAGCGTTTCCGACGGCACCGGCGCACCCGACACGATCATGTTCAATGCCGTTTCCAGCCCGACCACGCGCGGCAGGCGCTGCGTGCCGCCCGCGCCGGGCAGCAGGCCGAGTTTCACTTCCGGCAGCGCGATCTGCGCGCCGGGCGCGGCGATGCGGTAGTGCGCGCCGAGCGCGAGTTCGAGACCGCCGCCCATCGCGACCGCGTGGATCGCCGCGGCCACCGGCTTCGCGCTCTCTTCCAGCGCCTTGATCACGGTCATGAGCGTGGGCTCTTGCGTGGCTTTCGGCGTATTGAATTCGGTGATGTCCGCGCCGCCCGAAAATGCCTTGCCCGCGCCGATGATGACGATGGCGCGCACGTCGTCGTCATCGTTGGCGCGTTCGATGCCTTCTACGATGCCCGCGCGCGTCGAATGACCGAGCCCGTTGACCGGCGGGTTATCGAGGGTAATGACCGCGATGCCGCCGCGGTTCGTGTAGTCCACTGCCATGAGTGTCTCCTGTCGACCGGATATCGGATTAATTGTGGGCGATGGGTGCAGAATACACAAAACAGCACGACCGTTCAATTAATATGATTGCCTAGTGTCATGCAGACGCCGAATACGACGAAGCCCCGGCTCCGCGCGAGCGGACCGGGGCTTCGACGAGCGCGACTGCGCTAGACCGAGTTTTTCGTCGCGTCTCCACTGTATGCGACTTGATCGGCTCCCTTCAGCGCCCAGGACATCCGATGGGCTTCCGGGTGAGCAGCGACGAACTTGCCGAACTTATAGCCCATAGCTCCCACGTAAGATTTCACCGACGCGCCGCGCTATGGCGTCACGCTCATCGCCGTTGAGTGGATTGCGGTTGCATGCCCATTGTTTCTTCTTCGCGAAGTCTGGAAACTTCGGAGCCTCGCCCCATTTCCAGTCGTCACTGAGCGCGTTCCTGCTTCTGCCGAAAATGTGATGATGCACTTTCCGATGTTCCGTTACGTTCTTGGGTCCCGCAGGGTCTGCGCTGTCGTTCAGCGACCAATTTCCCGCTTCCCAATAATTCACGCAGCCACCGTCGAGTTGCGGCAAGACTTGGAGCATCGCGCGGCCGGTCGCTGCGACAAGGCATGACCAATGATACAAATCGAGCGGGGCGAGTTCGCTTCGCTCCCAGACCGATTGAGACGGATAGACAATGAGATGGCCACCATCCGCGCGATCACAGAGCGTGGTGGTTGGACTCGTGACCCGGCCACCGTGAAACGAAAAAACGTCGATCGCCATTCTGTTCCTCGCAATAGATGAATCGCGCGCCCACCGTGGTTTTGCCGGCAATCCGGCGCGCGCTTGCCAACCGTGTTCAGCGAAGGAATTTCGCTTCGATATCGCCCATGTGCGCGTCGCCCTGAAGACTAATGATTTCCTGGACGGACGGTAACGTTTTATCGACTTCGCGAATTCCTTCCTCTCGCCGTATCTTTGCAAAGACGGTTTGCATTGCTCCCACGGCTGCACGGATCGCATGATTTCCGTAGATGACGATACCGACCTTGCGAAGTGCCTTGATGTCTGATTCAGTCAGTTCAGGATATGCAGTCGGAACAAGTACCAGTGGCACGCGGCCGTTCCACGCATTAATGAAGGCGAGTACTTCGTCGGGTGTCTTCTGCTTCGAGTGGATCAGGATTGCATCGGCGCCGGCTTCTTCATATGCGGCGGCGCGGCGCAGCGCTTCGTCCTGCCCTTGGCCCGCGATCAGCGCTTCGGTGCGCGCAATGATCACGAAGTCAGGATCATGTCGTCCCGCCACAGCGGCTGCGACCTTTCCCTGAAACTCCTCGATGCGGACGAGTTCTTGCCGCCCTTCCGCACGCAAACTCGTATCCTTGGGAAATGTCTTGTCCTCCATCACGATCGCCGACGCCCCGGCCGCTTCGTATTGAGGTACGACGTATCGGACATTGACGGCATTGCCGAAACCGGTATCGATGTCGGCAATAAGAGGAATCGAGGTAACCGAAGCGATGGCGCGCATCATCTCCAGATGTGTGCCGAACGAAAGAATGTTCGCATCGGGGACCGCATAGCTCGCGGCAAGCTCGAAGCCGCTACCCCATATACCATCGAAACCAGCCTGCTCGGCCAGCTTGGCAGACAATGGATTATGTGCCGCCATCGCCGTGAAAAGCCTGCCTTGGTTAAGTGTCTCACGCAGAAATTCATTCTTTGTCATTTAGGTATCCTATTTTAACTTCAAGGTTGTCGGGAGCTTTTTGACGGCGTGACTTAACGCAGCGCGGAACAGGCTCGGGCGATGCGGCTCATTGCTTCGCGCAACTCGGCGTCGGACGCAGCATACGAGATGCGGAAGTGGCCCGGCAGTTCAAAGGCCGTGCCGGGTACAACTGCAACGCCTGCTGTCCGAAGGATGTACATCGCAAGATCGATATCGGTCGCGATCAGATTTGCAGATTCATCACGGGTGCCGAGCAGACCGACACAACCAGGAAAAGCGTAGAAGGCGCCGGGCGGAAGATCGCATGTCAGGCCTTTGATCCCACGCAAAGTATCGACGACATTGTCGCGGCGCTTGCGAAACTGTTCGACAAAACGGTCTAGGAAGTCCATCGGGCCATCCAGCGCGGCAATCGATGCCGCCTGACTGATCGAACTCGTATGAGACGTGGATTGCGACTGAACGAGATTCATCGCCTTGATGAGCTCGGCGGGTCCTGCTCCAAACCCTACCCGCCAGCCAGTCATCGCGTATGCCTTGGACACTCCGTTGATCGTCAGCGTGCGAGAAGCCAGTTCGGGGGTCACGGCGGCCGGCGTGGCGAAGGCCGAATCGTCGTAACGGATTTTTTCGTAGATGTCGTCGGCCATCACCCAAACGTTCGGATGTCGCAGAAGCACCTCTCCTAACGCGGAGAGTTCTTCGGTGCTATAGACTGCACCGCTTGGATTCGACGGGGAATTCAGCATCAGCCATTTCGTGCGCGGCGTGATCGACTCTTCGAGTTGCGCTGGCGTGATTTTGAAGCCGCTGGCGGCGCCACAGCGGACAATGATTGGACGACCCCCGGCAAGCAAGACCATCTCCGGGTAGGACACCCACGCGGGCGTCGGAATAACGACCTCGTCCCCGGGATTGATCGTGGCCTGAAGCGCGTTATACAGCAATTGCTTGGCGCCGCACCCTACCTGGATCTGCTCCGGTCGATAGTCGAGCCCGTTGTCGCGCTGGAATTTGCGTACTACCGCTTCGCGAAGTTCGAGCGTACCGGCGACGTCCGTATAACGCGATTCATTGCGATCGATCGCAAGTTTGGCAGCCTCGCGAACGTGCTCTGGCGTCGGGAAATCCGGTTCGCCCTGACTGAGCGCGATTACGTCCGCGCCTTCGCGTTTCAACTGATTCGCAAGGCGGGTCATTTCCTTCGTGGCGGAAGGTTTGGCGCCGAGGACCCGATTTGCCAGAAGTGTCGTTTCGATTGCGGTCATTCGATCGTTCCTATTTTGAGGCGAAGTTTCCATTTGGCCACCGCAAGCGGCACAAAGATGGAGAGCAGAAGCAAGAGGCTGTATGCGCAGGCGAGCGCCAGACGGTCACTGTCGACCTGCTGGAAGATTTCGATTGGCATCGTGCTCATACCGCCGAAATACAGCACGATCGTCGCCGACAGTTCGGACAATGTCGTGACCCACATCAGAACGGCGGCAGCCGCGACCGATGGGCCAATGACAGGCAGGACGACTTTGAAAAAGCTCTTGATCGGGCTAACCCCAAGACTCATCGACGCTTCCTCGATCGAGTCCTTCAGGTTATGAAGTGGGCCGATTGCAGCGCGCACGCTCGTCGGCACTTTTCGCAAGAAGTAGGCGAGCGCCATGATGACCCAGCTTCCAGTCAGGACAAGCCAGCCGCTCCCAAAGGTATTCGTCAAGGCGATCCCCATAACCGTACCGGCGACGGTCAGAGGAAGCGTGACGAGGACGTCCAGCGTATGCGAGAGCGCCGAACGTCGCTTCACGATCAGATAGGCGGCGGCAATTGAGAAGCATGTGCCGGCGACGGTGGCGATCGTTGCAAGGAATAGCGAGTGATAGAGCGGCTCTGGCGCTTGAAACAAAACATGCGTCAAGTTGTCCAGCGTGAAGCTGCCATACCTCAGTACTGGACCGATCGACGGCGTGAACGCAGTCACAACGACAACGAGCGCAGGTAGCAGCGACATGACGACTACCAGCGACACACTGGACGTCGCTGCCACGGCGTGCCAACCCGATATCCTGGAGGATGCCGGTGTCCGCCCGGATTCCATTTGAAACTGTCGTCGCTCGACTACGATCTTTTGAAACAGCAGAGCGCCGGCTCCCAACGACACTAGCAACGACGCCATCGTGGTCTGCATCTGCGCACTGCCGCCCATTTCGCTGACAAACTCGTTGTATGCCTTCACTGCGAGAACGGGCGTCCGCGCGCCGATGATGGCCGGAACACCGAAGCTGCCGATGACGTGCGTAAAGACAATCATTGCACCGGCGAATACCGACGGAAGCAGCATCGGCAAGGTGACACCCGACAGCACTCGGCTCATCGGCCGACCAAGGCTAAGCGCAGCTTCTTCCAGATTGCGATCCATCGACTTCAGTCCGACGAAGACCGCTACAAACGCATAGACGTAGTTGTTAAGGGTCATCACAAATACGAGACCCCACCACGAATACAATGACGGCACCTGGAGTCCTGTCGGCGTGAGCAGCATATTCACCACCCCTTGCTTGCCCAGGATCAATACCCAGGCGGCGGCCACCACGACATCGGGCACCACGAGCGTGATGAATGGCAGCGCACAAACCAGTCCCGCCAGAGGGAATGCGCAACGCGCAACAACGATTGCAAGTCCTCCGCCGACCAGCATCGAAGAGACGGTTACGGCACCCCCTAGGATCAGTGTGTTGAATAGCGCTTCGCGATACCCACGCTCAGAAAAAAAACGCACATAACCGCTGAAGTCAGCAGCGCCAGTAGAGTCGATCAGAGACTTGCCGAGCATCGTGCCTAACGGCCATAGCAAAAACGCGCACAACAAGGCAATTGAGAGAACGGCTAGCGCGAGCCATACGGGATCGCGCCGGAGGCTGCCTAACATAGCGTTCCCTCCACGATATGCGAAGAGTGCGGCACTCTCAACACAACAGGTTCTCCCCTCGATCGAAGCCGCGTACCCTGTGAAGCGGAGGCATCGACGCGGATCGGTCCGATACTCGTCTGGACGGAGTACCCAACCGTGTGACCTCGATATTCGACCTGAACGATTGATCCCGCTATTTCCCCGTCCTTTACGGGCGAAGCGTCAGCGATGGAAATATCCGCTCCACGGACCGCCAGTGAAGCGCCGTCTGGAACATGCGCATCGCTTCTTGTGAGCAGAATGCCTGCTGGCGTTTCCATCCGTCGCAGACCATCGCTGCGGGAGGCCAACTCCTGAATGATCGGGATAACGTTGGCGCCGCCCACAAAGTCGGCCGCGAATGCGGTGCGAGGGCGTGTGTAGATTCCCAGTGGTGATCCGATCTGCACGATCTCGCCGCGATTCATGACAGCGATCTGATCCGACACGGCGAGCGCTTCCTCCTGGTCGTGAGTCACGAACACTGTCGTTATCCCCGCTTCGATCTGCAAGGTGCGAATCATCGAACGCAGTTCAACGCGCAGTTTTACGTCGAGCGCTGACAGTGGTTCGTCGAGCAGCAATACTTTTGGTTCGATGACAAGAGCGCGAGCCATCGCCACCCGTTGCCGTTGGCCACCGGACAGTGCGGCCGGAGCGCGATCGAGAAAGGCGCCAAGTCCAACGCGCTCGAGCATCGAAGCCGATCGCTCAAACGCCTCCTGCCTCGCCATTCCGCGGGCCAGCAGCCCGTATGAGACATTCGCCATCACCGACCGATCCGGGAAAAGTGCGTAGTCCTGAAACACGATGCCCACGCCCCGTCGGTGGACCGGAATTGACGTGACGTTCTCGTTGCCGAAAAGAACACGTCCACGGTCGGGCCGCACGAATCCGGCAAGCATTCGCAGCAAGGTAGTCTTGCCGCAGCCCGACGGGCCGAGCAGCGTAAAAAACTGGCCGCTTGGAATGACCAGGTCGAGTGAACGAAACAGCGTCTGTCGTCCGTAGCTCTGATCGATTTTTTCGAATGAAACCTGCATATCGGTTCCTCGCTCGCCCGTTACTTCGAGGCCACAATCTGGCGCCACTGCGAGAGGAATTCTGCGCGCGCTGCTTCCATCTGACTGGCGTCGAGCGCGATAACCTTGATATTGTCGAGCGCCGGAAGCGCGGACATCTTGCTCACGTCGATATCGATGCGCAGCGGCCGCCGGAACGCACTTTTGAAGATCTCTGTCTGAACCGGCTTCGACGCGAGGAAATCGAAAAGTTTTCGAGCTTCCGATGGGTGTTTTCCACCGCGGATGAGCGCCATGCCTTCCGGTGAAAGGAAAGTGCCTTCAGCGGGATAGACCAGTTTCACGCTGTCGAGTTGACCGGCAACATACTGGTACGCGGCGTATTCCATAGTCACCGCTATAGCAAACTCTCCATTGGCGACACCTTGGTACGCGGCTGATGTCGTGCCGACGATGACTGCGTTGCGAATGATCTGCGCGTATACGCCAGGCGAAACCAACTTGCTCAGCCCATAAAGGGCGACATAAGAGGCGCTGCTGAATTGCGGATCGGGGATAACAATTTTCCCTTTCCATTTTGGGTCTGCAAGGTCGTTCCAGCCTTTCGGTGCTTGCCCGCCCGGCGCCTGGCGAAGATTGGCCATGAGCACAGACACGTGCGTATTGGTTCCAAGCCAGAGACCTTGCTTGCTTCGATACTGCGCTGGAACCGCGCTCTCCTCTGGGGAGTTATAGGGCTGAAACTGATCCTGAAAAGCGCTGATCGTCGAGATTCCTCCCGACCAGAAGATATCGCCAAGCGGGTTAGCCGCTTCGGCTTTGATCCGCTGCATCAGCGCTCCTGTCCCGGCACGGACAACCGAAACTTTGATGGCGGGATTCTGCTTTTCAAATTGCTCGACAACCTTAGCGACTGTTTCAACGTCGTTAGATGAATACAGCACGACATCAGCTGCCTGTGCCGGATGTTGCAACAAAGGCCCTATCATGATTGAAATGCATGCTAATTGAACCCGCTTCAACATTGTTATCCCCTTGGCACGATGGCGTGGTGCAGCTTTAAAACCTGGTTACGATGGAAAAAAGATATCATCGTAAAAATGACGGTTATATGATCCACTCCTGCTAGCATGAGTTTTTGTTATGGTGCCGAAATCGACGCTGCCCTTGACTGCGATACGTGTTTTCGTAACGGTCGGCAGGCATGGGAATTTCACGCGCGCGGCGGAAGCGTTGGGCATCACGCAGAGTGCTGTCAGTCGTCACATTGCAACGCTTGAGGCGCTGGTGAGATGTTCGCTGTTCGAGCGTCGGGGCCCCCAGTTGACGCTGACACCCTCAGGGGCTCAGTTTCACGACGCGGTTAAAGATGCGGTCTCGACGATTGAACTCGCTACCTTGCAGCTCATGCAGGGTCAGCAGGAGCATGACCGAATCACCGTAAGAACGTCTATGCCAAGCTTTGCAATGACGGTTGTGATTCCCGCGTTGGGCGCTTTCACGATCAGTCATCCCGTGCAGATCGACCTTGTCACGTCTCTCTCGCCGCCACAGCCACGCGAGCAGTTCGACGTCTTGATAACGAGAGATCTCAGCCTTCCGGACACGGAGAGTTGGGAACTCATCCAGGAAGAACTCGTTTGCGTTTGTTCGCCGTCCATGCACTCAGCGCATCGTTCAAAGGCGCTGTATCGATGGCCGCTGATAGCATCGCGCTCGCGACCGGACACCATTGCCGTCTGGGCATTGGCCAAGAGCATCCCGGTCGAATCGCTCCAGGTCCATGCTGTGTACGATCACCTGTTTCTCGCCGTGGCTGCTGCAATCGGTGGCAACGGCCTTCTGATCGTGCCGCGTATTGTCGTGCAGGACCATTTGCAGACAGGGACACTGATTTTGGCCGATCAGGAAATAGTGGCGTCGGGGGCCATGTACGTTGCGTACGTCAATCCCCGTAGCCGACATGTGCAGATGGCACGGGTATTTTGTCGGTGGCTGAAAGGGATGTTGCGAGAGCGCAGTCAGAGCGCCTGATTGGCGCCCTTACCGCGCATTCACCCGAATTCAGCGAAGCTTCAAAACGTACCGACGTGACCTAGGCGGACGCCGGCAGCACGTGATCGCGATACTGCTCGCGCAGACGCAACTTCTGCAGCTTGCCGGTCGCGGTGTGCGGCAAAGACTCGGCGAACACGACATCGTCCGGAATCCACCACTTCACGACCTTGCCCTCGAAATGCGCGAGCAGTTCCTCGCGCGTGACGGTGGCGTCAGGCTTGAGCACCGCCACGATCAACGGCCGCTCCGTCCACTTCGGATGCGAACACGCGATGCACGCGGCCTCCGCCACCTGCGGATGCGACACCGCGATATTTTCCAGTTCGATCGAGCTGATCCATTCGCCGCCGGACTTGATGACGTCCTTGCTGCGATCGGTGATCTGCATGAAGCCGTCCGGATCGATGGTCGCGACATCGCCCGTCGGAAACCAGCCGTCGACGAGCGGCGAGTCGTCGCGACGGAAATAGCGGTCGATGACCCACGGCCCGCGCACGTACAGATCGCCGAAGGACTTTCCGTCCCAAGGCAGCTCGGCACCGTCGTCGCCGACGACTTTCATATCGACGCCGAAGAGCGTGTGCCCCTGCTTCTCCAGCGAGCGGCGCTGCTCTTCGAGCGGACGCTGCTTCTGCCTGAAGTTCAGCCGGGCCAACGTGCCGAGCGGCGACATCTCCGTCATGCCCCATGCGTGGATCACCTGCACGCCGTACTCTTCCTCGAAGATGCGCAGCATCGCGGGCGGACACGCGGAGCCGCCGATCACCGTGCGCTTCAACGTCGAGAAACGCACGTTCTGCTGCTTCATATAGGTGAGCAAGGCCATCCAGACAGTCGGCACGCCCGCCGAATACGTGACGCCTTCCGCCTCCATCAGCTCGTAGAGCGATTTGCCGTCGAGGTCTTTACCGGGGAACACGAGTTTCGCGCCGACGAGCGGCCCCGCGTGCGGAATGCCCCACGCGTTGACATGGAACATGGGCACGACAGGCAGAATCGCATCGCTCGACGACGCGCCCATCGCATCGGGCAGCGACGCTCCGTACGCGTGCAGGACCGTCGATCGATGCGAGTACAGCGCGCCCTTCGGATTGCCGGTCGTGCCCGACGTGTAGCAGAGAAACGAGGCCTGGCGCTCGTCGAGCATCGGCCATTCGTAGTCGCCGTCATGCTCGCCGATGAGGCTCTCGTAGCTCATCACCGGCACGCTCATGTCCGACAGATGCTCGCCGATGCACGCGGCATCGCCGAGCGCGATCCAGCCTTTCACGTTCGGACACTGCGGCGCGATGAATTCGACGAGCGGGCCGAAGGTCATGTCGAAGCAGACATAGGAATCGTCGGCGTGATCGATGATGAACGCGATCTGGTCGGGAAAGAGACGCGGATTGATCGTGTGGCAAACGGCGCCCATGCCGCTCACGCCGTAATAGCACTCCAGATGTCTGTAGCCGTTCCATGCAAGCGTGCCGATGCGCTCGCCCTGCTCGACGCCGAGCGCGCTCAGCGCCTGCGCAAGCTGCTTCGCGCGCTTCTCGCAATCGCGGTACGTGTAGCGGTGGATGTCGCCTTCGATGCGGCGCGACACGATCTCGTTATCGCCGAAGTGGCGCGAGGCATGGGACAGCAGGGACGACGCGAGCAGCGGTACTTCCATCATCTGGCCGTAGAGCGGCGACGTCATAGGCGGGGTCCTCGAATCTGTCGGATGCTGATCGGATGGCCGGGCCACGCTCCTGCAGGCCCGCGGGCGCGGAATTACAATATCGTTTAACTCAGAGGCGCTCAATATGTCGTTTTCCCCAAGCAATGCCGTACGCGCGACGCGCGACGAGACGCCCGCCGACGCGCGTTCCTTGAGCGAAATCGCCGGCGCGATCCGCGTCGGCGAGCCCGGTTCGTTCGCCGCGCTCGGCAGCGCTTTTCTCACGCGTCTTCCCGCCGCGCCAGTGCCCGATCCGTATCTCGTCGGGCTTTCGCGCGAGATGGCCGAAACGCTCGGTTTCGATCCGCAAGTCGCCACCGGCGCCGAAAAAGATGCATTCGCCGCGTACTTCGCCGGCAATCCGACACGCGACTGGGCGAGCGATTCGCTGCCCTATGCGGCCGTGTATTCGGGGCATCAATTCGGCGTGTGGGCGGGTCAACTGGGCGATGGCCGTGCGCTCACGCTCGGCGAAGTTGGACACGATGGCGCGCGCCTCGAAGTGCAACTGAAGGGCGCGGGACGCACGCCCTACTCGCGCATGGGCGACGGCCGCGCGGTGCTGCGTTCGTCGATCCGCGAGTTTCTGTGCTCGGAAGCGATGCACCATCTCGGCATTCCGACGACGCGCGCGCTCGCCGTCATCGGCTCGGATCTGCCGGTGCGCCGCGAGACCATTGAAACGGCGGCGATCGTCACGCGCGTATCGCCGAGCTTCGTGCGGTTCGGCCACTTCGAGCACTTCTATGCGAACGACCGCATCGACGATCTGCGAACGCTCGCCGATCACGTGATCGACCGCTTTTATCCGCACTGCCGCGACGCCGACGATCCCTATCTCGCGCTGCTCGACGAAGCCGTGCGCTCCACCGCCGATCTGATGGCGCAGTGGCAAGGCGTGGGCTTCTGCCACGGCGTGATGAACACCGACAACATGTCGATTCTCGGCCTCACGATCGACTACGGTCCGTTCGGCTTCATGGACGCCTTCAACGCGCATCACGTCTGCAATCACTCGGATACGCAGGGGCGCTATTCCTATGGCCGCCAGCCGCAGGTCGGATACTGGAACCTCTTCTGTCTCGCGCAGGCGCTCGTGCCGCTCTTTGGCGGGAATCTGCCGGAGGAAGGACGCGCCGAGCGCGTGGTCGAAGAGGCGCAGAAGGTGATGGAGCGATACAAGGATCGTTTCGGGCCCGCGCTCGTCGCGACGATGCGCGCGAAGCTCGGCCTCGAAATCGAGCGCGACGGCGACGACAAGCTCGCCAACGGTCTCTTCGAAATCATGCATGCGAATCGCGCGGACTTCACGCTCACGTTCCGGAACTTGTCGAAGCTCTCGAAATCCGACGCGAGCCAGGATGCACCGGTTCGCGATCTGTTCCTCGACCGCGCCGCCTTCGATGCGTGGGCCGTGCAGTATCGCGAGCGCCTGGCGCACGAGCCGCGCGACGACGCCGCGCGCGCCACGGCGATGAATCGCGTGAATCCGAAGTACGTGCTGCGCAATCATCTGGCCGAACAGGCAATCCGCCGGGCGGCCGAGAAGGACTTTTCGGAAGTGGAGCGCCTCCTGGACGTGCTGCGCCATCCGTATGACGAACAGCCGCAATACGAGGCTTATGCCGGCCTGCCGCCCAACTGGGCGAGCGACCTCGAAGTCAGTTGTTCTTCGTAGGATCGCCCTCATATACAAGGCCTTCCCGGCCAGACCAAAGGAACGAGAGATGAGCAGAGAAGACACCCCGACGAACTATCCGCTGCAGAAAGACGACGCCACCTATCGCCGTGAACTGGACGACATGCAGTATCAGGTCACGCGCCACGCCGTGACCGAGCGCCCGTTCACGGGCAAATACTGGGATCACGACGAGCGCGGCGTCTACGATTGCGTGTGCTGCGGCACGCCGCTTTTCGAATCCGCCACGAAATTCGATGCCGGTTGCGGCTGGCCCAGTTACTTCAAGCCGATCAACGGCGAAGTGATCCAGGAGAAAACCGACCGCACGCACGGCATGCTGCGCATCGAAGTGCTGTGCAAGAACTGCGGCGCGCATCTCGGCCATGTATTCGAGGACGGCCCCGCGCCGACCGGCCTGCGGTATTGCATCAACTCGGCTGCGCTACAATTCGAACCCAAGTAAGCGCGAGCCCGGCACCCTCGCTCGGGGAGCGACCGTGCCACGCCGTACCGACGCCCGCTCCGTTCGAGCGGGCGTTCTTCCCTCGCGCGCCTCGCATCCATCCGATGCCCATCACGTCCGGACGCCAATGAAATTTCTGTTCGATCTGTTTCCGATCATTCTCTTTTTCGTCGCTTTCAAGGTCTGGGGCATCTATACCGCGACGGCGGTTGCGATCGCGGCGACGCTCGTGCAGATCGCCTGGGTCGCGTTCCGTCATCGCAAGGTCGATCCGATGCTGTGGGTGAGCCTCGGCGTCGTCGTCGTGTTTGGCGGCGCGACGCTCGTGCTGCACAACGACACCTTCATCAAATGGAAGCCGACGGCGCTCTACTGGCTGTTCGCGTTCGCGCTGATCGTCGCGCAGATCGGCTTCAGAAAAAATCTGATCGAAGCGATGATGGGCAAGCAGATCGTGCTGCCGCATCGCGTGTGGGGACAATTGAATGTCGCGTGGGCCGTGTTCTTCGCGCTGCTCGGCATCGTGAATCTCTTCGTCGCGTATAACTACACGACGGATCAGTGGGTCAACTTCAAGCTCTTCGGTGCGACGGGCTGTCTCGTCCTGTTCATCGTCGCGCAGAGTTTCTGGCTCGCGAAACACATGAAGGAGGACGGACAATGAACGCATCGTTCGATTTCATGAGCGCGTCGGCGGCGGACAAGATCGCGCATCTCGAAGCGCGCCTGAACGAGACGCTGCAACCGCAATCGGTGCATATCGACGACGACAGCGCGGCGCACGCGGGCCATGCGGGTGCGGCGGCCGGCAGCCACTACACGGTGACGATCGTCGCGGCGTGCTTCGCCGGCAAGGCGCGCGTGGCGCGGCATCGGCTGGTGTATGATGCGCTGGCCGAGGAAATGCGGCGCGGCGTGCACGCGCTCGCGATCCGGGCTTACACGCCGCAGGAGTTCGCAGAACAATTCGAATAGACGCGCGCGCGCTTCATCACAAAGCTTTGCCTCTTAAATTCGCCTTTGAAGGCGTCTGTTTGCTCAGTTAGGAACCTCCGATGACTTTGAAAAAAACCCGCGTCTGGGTGTTGCTGGCTGCGTTCGCGGCTGCGCCCGCCTTTGCGCAAAACGTCGCCGTCGTCAATGGCACGCCGATTCCCACGTCGCGCGCCGATGCGCTCGTGAAGCAGCTCGTCGCACAGGGTCAGCAGGACTCGCCGCAACTTCAGCAGGCCGTGCGCGAAGAACTCATCAACCGCGAAATCCTGATGCAGGAAGCCGCGCGTGAAGGCATCGCGACGCGTCCCGACGTGAAGGCGCAGGTCGCCGTGGCGCAGCAGACCGTCGTGCTGCGCGCGCTGATCGAAGACTTCGTGAAGAAGAACACGCCGACCGACGCCGAGATCAAGGCGCGCTATGACCAGCTCGTCAAGCAGAACGGTGGCGGCAAGGAACTGCATTTGCATCACATTCTCGTCGCGGACGAAGCGCAGGCGAAGGATCTGATCGCGAAGATCAAGGCCGGCGCGAGCTTCGAAGATCTCGCCAAGCAATATTCGAAAGACCCGGGATCGGGCAAGAACGGCGGCGATCTGGACTGGTCGTCGCCTTCGGCTTATGTGCCGGAATTCGGCGCCGCCGCGGAGAAGCTGAAGAAGGGCGAAGTCACGCCGGAGCCGGTGAAGACGCAGTTCGGCTGGCACGTGATCCGCCTGGACGATTCGCGTGAAATCGCCCCGCCGCCGCTCGATCAGGTCAAGACGCAGATCGCGCAGCAGATTCAGCAGGAAAAGCTGCAGGCATTCGAAGAAGGTCTGCGAAGCAAGGCGGTGATCAAGTAAGCGTGCTTGCCTGATCGTCCCGTTCGCGCATCCGCGATCCATGACAAAGCCGCCCTCGGGCGGCTTTGTTGTTTCTGACGCAAATTCTGACGCGAAGCGCGATCAGCCGAGGAAGCGTCGCGCGTTCTGGAACACGCGCAGCCACGGGCTGCCGTCGGTGGTCCAGTCGTCGGGCGTCCAGCTCATCTGCACGTTGCGATGCACGCGCTCCATGTGCGGCATCAGCACGGTGAAGCGGCCATCGGGCGTCGTCACGGACGTGATGCCCTGCGGCGAGCCGTTCGGGTTGAACGGATACTGCTCCGTCGCATTGCCGCGATGATCGACGTAGCGCATCGCGACGAGCGCCTGCGCCTGATCGCCCTGCTGCGAGAAGTCGGCGAAACCTTCGCCGTGCGCGACCGCCACCGGAATGCGCGAGCCTTCCATGCCGGCGAAGAAGATCGACGGCGAGCTCTGCACCTCGACGAGCGAGAAGCGCGCCTCGAACTGCTCCGACTTGTTGCGCGTGAACTTCGGCCAGTTTTCCGCGCCGGGAATGATCGACGCGAGACTCGACATCATCTGGCAGCCGTTGCAGATGCCGAGCGCGAAGGTGTCGGCGCGGCCGAAGAACGCGGCGAACATGTCGGCGAGACGCTGATTGAAGCGGATCGTCTTTGCCCAGCCCTCGCCCGCGCCCAGCACGTCACCGTACGAGAAGCCGCCGCACGCGACTGCGCCCGCGAAATCGGCGAGCGTCGCGCGGCCTTCGAGCAGGTCGCTCATGTGGACGTCGTGCGCATCGAAGCCGGCGCGATCGAACGCGTAGGCCGTTTCGAGATGCGAGTTCACGCCCTGCTCGCGCAGAATCGCGACACGCGGACGTTTTCCCGTCGCGATGAACGGAGCGGCGACGTCTTCGGCCGGATCGAAGCTCAGCACGGGTGAAATGCCGGGGTCGGCGGCATCGAGCAGCGCGTCGTATTCGGCATCCGCGCAGGCCGGGTTGTCGCGCAGACGCGCGATGCGCCAGCTCACCTCGCTCCACGCGCGATGCAGCTCGGCGCGCGGCGCATCGAAAATCTTCTTCGCGTCGCGATAGATCTCGATCGCGCCGTTTTCGTTCGGCTTGCCGATCACATGCGAGCACGCCGACAGGCCATGCTCGCGCAGCGCGCCGAGCACCGCGTCGCGGTCCGATGCGCGCACCTGCACCACCGCGCCGAGCTCTTCCGAGAACAGCGCGCGGATCGTGCGGTCGTCGCGGCGGCCGCTCGTCTGCTTCGCCCAGTCCTTCGCGTCGCCGTAGTCGGATTCGTGTTCGGCGTCGAGCGTCAGCATGTCGACGTTCAGCGACACGCCCACGTGACCCGCGAACGCCATTTCGCAGACCGTCGCCCACAGACCGCCGTCGGAGCGGTCGTGGTAGGCGAGCAGCCTGCCATCGGCGTTGAGCGCCTGGATCGCGGCGAAGAAGCGCTTGAGGTCTTCGGGATCGTCGACGTCGGGAACGGCATCGCCGACTTGCTGCGTCACCTGCGCGAGGATGCTGCCGCCCATGCGGTTGCGGCCGCGGCCCAGATCGATCGCGATCAGCACCGTGCCGGCGTCGTTGACGAGCTGCGGCGTCAGATGACGGCGCACGTCTTCCACGGGCGCGAACGCCGAGATGATCAGCGACACCGGCGACACCACTTCGCGCGCGCCGCCGCGTGCGTCCTGCCACTTGGTGCGCATCGACAGCGAATCCTTGCCGACCGGAATGCTGATGCCGAGCGCCGGGCACAGCTCCATGCCGATCGCCTTCACCGTCTCGTAGAGCGCGGCGTCTTCACCGGCGCTGCCGCACGCGGCCATCCAGTTCGCCGACAACTTCAGCTTGTTCAGCGATTCGATCGGCGCCGACGCGATGTTCGTCACCGCTTCGCCCACCGCCATGCGGCCCGATGCGGGCGCGTCGATGACGGCGAGCGGCGTGCGCTCGGCCATCGTCATTGCTTCGCCGCGAAAGCCCGCGTAGTCCATCGTCGTGACCGCGCAATCGGCGACGGGCACCTGCCACGGCCCGACGAACTGGTCGCGCGCGGTCGTGCCGCCCACCGAGCGGTCGCCGATGGTGATGAGGAACGACTTGCTCGCGACCGTCGGATGCTTCAGCACATCGACCGCGACCGCCGACAGCGGCAGGCCGGTCACATCGACCGGCGTGAACTGCGTGCTCTCGCGCTTCACGTCGCGATGCATCTTGGGCGGCTTGCCGAGCAGCACGTCCATGGGCATATCGACGGGTTCCTGGCCTTCGTTCGCGTCGTCGATCAGCTTCAACTGGCGCTCTTCCGTCGCCACGCCGACGACTGCCACCGGGCAGCGTTCGCGCTCGCAGATGGCCTGGAACGCGGGCAGATCGGCGGGTGAAATCGCGAGGACGTAACGCTCCTGCGCCTCGTTCGACCAGATTTCGCGCGGCGAAAGACCGCTTTCCTCGAGCTGCACCTTGCGCAGATCGAAACGCGCGCCCTTGCCCGCGCCATCGACGAGTTCCGGGAATGCATTCGAAATGCCGCCCGCGCCGACGTCGTGAATCGACAGGATCGGATTGCCGTCGCCCATCTGCCAGCAGGTGTTGATGACTTCCTGCGCGCGGCGCTGGATTTCCGGATTGCCGCGCTGGACCGAGTCGAAGTCGAGCTCGGCGGTGTTCGCGCCGGTCGCCATCGACGACGCCGCGCCGCCGCCCATGCCGATGCGCATGCCCGGCCCGCCGATCTGGATCAGCAGCGTGCCGGCCGGCAGATCGTTCTTGTGCGTGTGCTGATCCGAAATATTGCCGATGCCGCCCGCGATCATGATCGGCTTGTGATAGCCGCGCACGCGGCCCGCGACGTTCTGCTCGTAGGTGCGGAAGTAGCCGCCGAGGTTCGGGCGGCCGAATTCGTTGTTGAAGGCCGCGGCGCCGATCGGCCCGTCGATCATGATCTGCAACGGCGACGCGATGCGGTCGGGCCGGCCGTACGGCGCGTGCTGGTCGGCCGGATTGCGCGATGCGAGCGGCACGGCGGCATCGCGATCGTTTTCCCATTTTTCGCGCGCATCGGGGAAATCGAGATTCGACACCGTGAAGCCCGCGAGACCGGCCTTCGGCCGCGCGCCGCGGCCCGTCGCGCCTTCGTCGCGGATTTCGCCGCCGGAGCCCGTCGCCGCGCCCGCGAACGGGGAAATCGCGGTCGGATGGTTGTGCGTCTCGACCTTCATCAGCGTGTGGGTCATTTCCACATGACGCTGATACTGCTCGTCGCGGCCGCGCGGGAACCAGCGTTCCGCGATGCCGCCCTGCATGATCGCCGAGTTGTCTGAATACGCGACGATCGTGCCTTCGTGATTCAGCTTTTCAGTGTTGCGGATCATCTGGAACAGCGACATGTCCTGCTTCTCGCCGTCGATGGTCCATTCGCCGTTGAAGATCTTGTGGCGGCAGTGTTCGCTGTTGGCCTGCGCGAACATCATCAGTTCGACGTCGGTGGGATTGCGCTTCAGATCTTCGAACGCGCTCACCAGATAGTCGATCTCGTCGTCCGCGAGCGCGAGCCCGAGTTCGATATTCGCGGCTTCCAGCGCCTTGCGGCCCGCGCCGATGATATCGACCGTCTGCAAGGGCTTGGCGGGCAGTTCATCGAAGAGATGCAGCGCCTGATCGCGCGATGCCGCGACGCTTTCCGTCATGCGGTCGTGCAACGCATCCGCGACGGCCGCGCGCGCTTCGTCCGACAGCGCCTTCTTGCCGCCGAGAAAGCCGCTTTTCATGATGACCGAGTACTCGACGCCGCGCTCGATGCGCCGCACCTTCTCGAGCCCGCAGTGATGCGCGATGTCGGTCGCCTTGCTCGCCCAAGGCGAAACCGTGCCGAAGCGCGGCACGACCATGAAAGTTTCGACGTGGCCGCGTTCCTTCGATGCGTCGAACGGCGCGCCGTAATGCATCAGCGCGTCGATGCGGCTGGTGTCATCGTCGGTGAGCGGCTCGGACGCGTTGACGAAATGCAGATACTGGCCGCGCACGCCGACGATATTCGCGTCGATGCGGGCGAGCGTTTCGAGAAGGCGGGTCTGACGAAAATCGGAGAGGGCCGAAGCGCCGGGGAAACACGAGAAGTGGGCCATTGTGACGGTGCGTCGATGACGTCTGTGTGCCGCTCGCGCGACGCTCGCATTTTTGCGAATCCAGAAAATTCGCAAATTCGGACTCGAGCGCGCAAAACGGCGTGAGGCGAAAGGAAGACCGCGATTATAACCCGGAAGCGTCTCGAAATCGGCCGGGGCGGTCCGGGCGAACGGCGCACGGCGGCGGCCCGGCGATGCCGAATGCATCGAATGCTCATCTCGAAATCACCGGGACTTGCCCGGCCGCGCTCAGCGCAGCGCGCCGCGCGGCCCACGACCGCGCGGCTTGCCGTCCCTCGCAAACGATTTTGGCGCTATCATGGCGCGCTTTCTTCGGGTCCGGCGTAAAGTCGCGCCGCCGGTTCCGTCGTTTTACCGTCAAGGCGCGCGGCTTCGGGCGCTTCCGCCCGCGCGTCACGCCGCGCAGCACTGCAATCTCGCGCCTTCGGGCACAAAAAAAGTCATGGATGTCATCGTCATCGGCGGAGGAATCGCCGGCATCGCCACCGCTTATCAGTTGCATGCGGCCGGGCATCGCGTCTGCGTGATCGAGCGCCACGCGACCGTCGCGCAAGGCGCGACCTACGGCCAGGGCGGCCCGCTTCTGCCCTCGCCGCTCGATGTCTGGTTCGGCCCGACCTTCATGGCATCGAGCCGCTCGAAGCAAAGCGGCATGGTGGTCAAGACCGGCTTCGATTCGGCCGCGCGCGATTTCATCAAGCAACTCGCGACGCTGCGCGATCCCGATGCGTTCGCGGCGCAATACGCGCATCTGCAGCCGCTCGTCGAGTTGTCGCGAGGCGTGCTGGCGGACATCGAAAGCCGTCTGGAACTTGATTTTGAGCAACGCCGCGGCATGCTGCACGTATTCCGGCAGCCGCGCGAACTCGAAGACGCGCAGCCGGCCATCGATCTGCTCAAGGGCTGCGGCGTGCCGTACCGGCTCCTGACGCCCGAGGAATGCGTCGCCGTCGAGCCTTCCGTGCCGGACTATCCCGAATTTGCGGGCGGCGTGCTGCTGCCCGAGGAACGCACGGCGAACTGCCCGCTCTTCACGAAGCAACTGAAGCAGGTGCTCGAAGACGACGGCGTGCAGTTCCGCATGCATCGGAGCGTCGCGTCGGTCCGGCTGGACGGCGCGCGCGCCGCGGTCGAACTCGGCGATCCGAACGAGGGCAGGAAGCGCAGCGCCGACGTCGAGCTGATCACCGCGGATGCGATCGTCGTCGCGGCGGGCACCGGAACGCCGGGGCTCGTCGGCGGAATGAAATCGGCGTCCTCGCTCTTTCCGCTGCGTGTGCACACGCTGACCGCGCCCGTCGCGTATGAGGAGCGCGTGCCGCATCTCACGGTCGTCGATACGGTCAAGCGCATCACCATGACGCGCGTGAACCAGCGGCTGCGCGTGGGCGGCGCGGGCGTGTTCCAGAGCGCGTCGAAGGCCGACAAGCCGCTCGACGCCACGCTGTCCCGGCGCGCGCTCGATTTGCTCGGCCAGGGCACGCACGACTGGATTCCGGGCGCCGCGCGAGTCTCCGCCGCGCGCGCGTGGGACGGTCTGCGGCTGATCACCGCCGACGGGCTGCCGATCGTCGGCGCGGCCCGCCATCCGCGGCTTTTCGTGAGCGCGGCGCACGGCCCGGCGGGCTGGGGCCTCGCGTGCGGGTCTGCTAAAGTGATCGCGGACCTCGTCTCCGGCGTCACGCCCGATTTGCCCGCCAGCACGCTTGCCGCGCTGAGCATCGAACGCTTCTAGCGACCTCGCGGCGCGCGCCGCCGCGACGGGCACGATTGCTGCGAAAACGCCGGGTTTCCGATCGCCCTTCCCGCCGCCGCCATGACCGCTGCCCGCTCGCCCTACTTCAGCCCCAAAGACGATCCGCTCGCGCTGCTGACGCTCACCGAGCTGCGCACGCTCGAAGCGCGCGCAGCCGCGGCGCTGCCGCCCCACACGCTGATGGCGCGCGCGGGTGCGGCCGCCGCGCAATGCCTCATCGATGTGATCGAGCACGATCCCGATTCCCGCGCACGGCCGGTATGGCTCGTGGCCGGTCCCGGCAATAACGGCGGCGACGCGCTCGTGATGGCCGAGCGGCTGCATCGAGCGGGGATTGCCGTGCGCGTGTGCATGCCGGTCGAAGTCAAGCCTGACGACGCGCGCTGGGCGCTCGAATCGGCGCGCGCGGCGGGCGTGCCGATCGACGGCCAGCCGCCCGCATCGTTCGACGGCTTCGGCTGGCTCGTCGACGGCATGTTCGGCATCGGTCTCACGCGCGCGCTCGAAGGCGTGTTCGCCGATATCGCCGCGCGCATGACGCGCCGTTGCGCTGCTTCCGGCCGCGTGCTCGCGCTCGACGTCCCGAGCGGCCTGAACAGCGACACCGGCGCGCCCGTGAACGGCGGCGAAGCCGTGCGCGTGACCGACACCATCACGTTCATCGGCGCGAAACCGGGTCATTTCACGTCGCAGGGCCGCGATCTGACGGGTCGGCTTTTCGTTTCGACGCTGGAGATCGAATCGAGCGCCGCGCCCTCGATCGTGCTCAACGCGCCCGCGCTCTTCGGCCCGTGCATGCCGCCGCGCGACAACGCGACCAACAAGGGCACGTTCGGCTCGCTCGCGGTGATCGGCGGCGATACCGGCATGTGCGGCGCGCCGCTTCTCGCCGCGCGCATGGCGCTGTACGGTGGCGCGGGAAAAGTGCACGTCGCGTTTCTGGGCGACGGCTTTCCGCCTTACGATCCGCCTCATCCCGAACTGATGCTGCATCGCGCCGACGGCTTCGCGCTCGACAGGATGGACGCGCTGGCGATCGGCTGCGGCATGGGCACGAGCGAGCGCGCGAAAAACGTGCTCGCGGACGTGCTGAAGCTCGACGTCCCGAAACTCCTCGACGCCGACGCGCTCAATCTCGTCGCGAAAGACGAGGCGCTCGCGTCCGCCGTCGCGACGCGGGGCGCTCAGGGCGATCCGTGCATCCTGACGCCGCATCCGCTCGAAGCGGCGCGCCTCCTGCAAACCGACGCGAAAACCGTTCAGGCCGACCGCATCGCCGCCGCGCGCCAGCTCGCCGCGCGCTATGCGGCGATCGCGGTGCTCAAGGGCTCGGGCACGGTGATCGCGTCGCCCGATGGCCGCGTCTCGGTGAACCCGACCGGCAACGCCGGCCTCGCGACAGGCGGCACCGGCGACGTGCTTGGCGGATTGATCGGAGCATTGCTCGCGCAGAAGCTGCCGGCTTACGAAGCCGCGCTCGCGGGCGTCTATCTGCATGGGCTCGCCGCGCAGACACTCACCGACGACGGCATCGGCCCGGCCGGACTGACCGCGGGCGAACTCGCCCCCGTCGTGCGCAGTCTCATCAACCGCCGCTTTTACGCGGAGCACGCGCGAAGCTGACGGTTTTCGGACGCTCGCCTGCAAAGCCATCGTGACGCTTTGCAAGCATCCGGTCATGCATCGTCGCTATACTCTTTTTTGATTCGGGCAACCGCGGCCGCTCACTCGTGTTTCAGTCGCGTTCACCAGACACGACACGCACAGGCAAGCCGAGCCGCAATCGCACGAACGTATTCCTCTGTCACTCTCAGACTAACGGACCGCTCATGACCCAAAACTCGATGCTCAATTCGCTTCCTGCCTGGTCGGCGCTCCAGTCGCATTACGATGCCATCTCCGGCGAGCGCCTGCGCGACTGGTTCGCGCCCGAGCACGACACCGCGCCGACGCGCGCCGAGCGCCTGACCTTCGAAGGCGGCGGCCTCGCAATCGACTTCTCCAAGAACCGCGTCAAGGACGAAACGCTCAAGCTGCTCGTCGAGGTCGCGCAGCAAGCCAAGGTCACCGAACGCCGCGACGCGATGTTCCGTGGCGATATCGTCAACATCACCGAGCATCGCGCGGTGCTGCATACCGCGCTGCGCGCCCAGTCGCCCGACGCGCCCTTCTACGAGCAGGTGCAGAAGGAAAAGGCCAAGATGGCCGCCTTCTCCGACCGCGTGCGCGACGGCTCGTGGAAAGGCTATAGCGGCAAGCGCATCCGTCACGTGGTGAACATCGGGATCGGCGGCTCGGATCTCGGCCCGAAGATGGTCGTGCACGCGCTGCATCATCTCGCGTCGAAGGATCTCGACACGCACTTCGTATCGAATGTCGATGGCGCCGATCTCTGGAGCGTGCTCCAGCAAGTCGATGCCGAAGAGACGCTCGCGATCGTCGTCTCCAAGACCTTCACGACGCTCGAAACGATGACCAACGCGCATTCGATGCGCGACTGGTTCCTGAAGTCCGGCTGTCCCGAAGATCAGCTGTCGAAGCACTTCGTCGGCGTCTCGGCGAATCCGGCCGAAGTGGTCAAGTTCGGTATCGCGAAAGAAAACGTGTTCGAGATGTGGGACTGGGTCGGCGGCCGTTACTCGCTGTGGTCGGCCGTGGGTCTCTCGATCATGCTCTCCGTCGGTCCGCAGAATTTCGACGCGCTCCTGCAAGGCGCGGCCGCGATGGACGAGCACTTCCGCACCGCGCCGCTCGACAAGAACCTGCCCGTGCTGATGGGCATGATCGGCATCTGGTATCGCAACTTCTTCGGCTCGCAGAGCGATCTGATCGCGCCGTATTCGCAGGCGCTGCACTATCTGCCGTCGTATCTCCAGCAACTGGAGATGGAAAGCAACGGCAAGTCCGCGCGGCTCGACGGCAAGATGGTCGATTATCCGACCGCCGCCGTGATCTGGGGCGAGCCGGGCACGAACGGCCAGCACGCATTCTTCCAGATGCTGCATCAGGGCCCGACGCTGATCCCGATCGACTTCATCGCCGTGATGACGCCGGAGCATCCGCTTGTCGATCATCACGCGAAGCTGCTCGCCAACTGCTTTGCGCAGAGCGAGGCGCTGATGCTCGGCCGCACGCTGGAGGAAGCGAAGAAGGTGGCCGGTCCGGGCAAGGAAGAACTCGCGACGCATCTGAGCTTCCCCGGCAACCGCCCGACCACGACCATCATGCTCGATGCGCTCACGCCGCAGTCGCTCGGCGCGCTCATCGCGCTGTACGAACACAAGGTGCTCGTGCAAGGCACGGTGTGGGACGTCAACTCGTTCGATCAGTGGGGCGTGGAGCTCGGCAAGATTCTCGGCAAGGTCGTCGAGGCCGATATCACCGCCGCGAACGTCGATGCGGCCAAGCATGATTCGTCGACCTCGGCGCTGATCGCGCGTGCGCGCAGTGCGTTGAAGCGCTGACGCCCGGCGTTGTCGTCGATGGCCCGCGACGCTTTTGCGTTGCGGGCCTTTTTACACGCCGAGACCGTTGACGAGACGCCCCGCTTCGATCGTCACCGTGGCATCGCAACGTTCCGCGAGTTCCTGATCATGCGTGACGAGCACGAGCGTCGCGCCGTTGCGGCGATTCATCTCGAACATCAGATCGATGATCGCGTAGCCCGTGGCGGCATCGAGGCTGCCGGTGGGTTCGTCGGCGAAGAGCACGGCGGGATGCGTGACGAACGCGCGCGCGAGCGCGACACGCTGCTGCTCGCCGCCGGACAGCACCTTGGGATAATGTCCTGTGCGTTGCGCCAGTCCGACCTGATCGAGCAGCGAACGCGCGCGCGCGGCGATCTCGCTGTGCGGCGTCTGGGCGCGCAACTCGAGCGGCAGCATCACGTTTTCGAGCGCGGTCAGATGCGGCATCAACTGGAACGACTGGAACACGAAGCCGACGGCGCCGCTTCTGAGCGCGGCGCGCTCGTCTTCGTTCAAGGTGGACAACTCCTTGCCGAGCAGACGAACCGAGCCCTCGCTCGCGCTGTCCAAACCGGCGAGCAGGCCGAGCAATGTCGACTTGCCCGAGCCCGATGCGCCGACGATCGCGACGCTGCTGCCCTTCGCGATCGACAGATCGATGTGATCGAGAATCGTGAGCTCGCCCGTTGCGTCCTTCACTCGCTTGCTTAATCCCCGTACTTCGATGACCGGCTCGATATTGTTTTGCATGGACACCTTGAAAATAAACTTGCGCGGCTTCGCTTCCGCGATCGCGATGATGACGGCATGTTGTGCGACCGCGCACGCCGCAGATGCGCAGGCGGCATCGCAGCCGAAGCCCGCAATCGTCGTGCTGGGCGATAGTCTGTCGGCCGAATACGGTTTGCCACGCGACACCGGCTGGGTCAATCTGCTGCGCGACAAGCTGGCGAAGGAGCGTTTCGATTATAGCGTCGCCAATTCGAGCATCAGCGGCGACACCACGAGCGGCGGGCGCGCGCGCCTGACCGCGGTGCTTTCGCGCATCAAGCCCGCGGTCGTGATCGTCGAGCTCGGCGCGAACGACGCGCTGCGTGGCGTACCGCTCCCGACGACGGAGACGAATCTGCGCAGCATCGTCGATGCATCGCAGGCCGCGCATGCGAAGGTTTTACTCATCGGCATGTACGTTCCGCCCAATTACGGCCCCGACTACACGCAAAAGTTCCACGCGGTCTATGAGCGTATCGCGAAGGACAAGAACGTGCCGCTCGTGCCGTTTCTGCTTGCGGGTATCGCTGACAAGCCCGCCATGTTCCAGGCCGACCAGATTCATCCGACGGTGCAGGCCCAGCCTTTGCTATTGGATAACGTCTGGCCAACCTTGAAACCCTTGCTGGGCGCCAGTGCGTCGCACTAACGAAGACGCCGGACGCGCGACAGCTTTAGCAATCCAACGCGGAGCACGGCCAAGATTCAGATCTCTGAGACTTTCGCGTAACTCTTATAACCCCGCTCGTTTCGTGAGCGACTCTACAAGGAGGTCACGTGAAATTTATCCCTCTTCTCGCCCTGACCGTTGCGATCTCGGCCTGCGCCGCTCAGCCGCCTGCCGGCGTGCAGCAGGTCGGCACGAGCCAGAAGGCGCCGAAGGTCGTCGCGCAATGCGTCGCCCAGAAGTGGGCCGACGCGTCGCAGCAGCAAGTCGTGTCGCAGGACACGCTGGCGAACGATCAGGCCGTCGACGTGTACGTTCCCGGCCAGCAACCGCCGAGCGGCGCTGCGGCTGTCGTTCGACCCGCATGGTCGGGTTCGGGCACGTGGGTCGGTTTCCGCGCCTCGGGCGCTGCCGGCAGCCAGGCCACCGGCGATATCCAGGCTTGCCTGTAAGCGAGTCTCTGACGCCTGCCTGCTTGACGGTGGCGTAGCCCAAGCAAAAGCCCCGCATCCTTTCGGTAGCGGGGCTTTTTTAACGACGCCAGCGTCGATCAGTTCGACGACGACGGCGGCGGCGCCTGGCTAAGCTTGACCTTCGAGCGCGCCTTCAACGCGTTGATGTACGCCTCCATGTCGGCTTGCGCATAGACCTGCGCGACCTGCTGCTGCGCCCCCGCGAGACGATCGGCGGCAACCGGCGTGGCCTTCTCGATGCCGTTCACGCGATAGATCGCATAACCGTCCGCGCCGAGATCCACACCGACATAAGCCGGCAGCTTCGATGCATCCACCTTGAAGATCGCGCTCAGCGCAGCGGGCGGCAAGCCTTGCGCGTCGTTACGCGAAACCGTGACGGGCGACGTGAAACCATCGGCCGACTTCGACTTCTGCAGATTCGCAAGCTTCGCTTCGCCTTCTTTCTTCGCCATCGCAGCGGCCATTTCCGCGATCACCTTCTTGCGCACGTCGTCCTTCACGGCGTCGAACGCCGGAACCGACGAAGCCTTGTAGTCGGTCACGCGCGCGGCGATCAGCGTGTTGTTGCCGACGTCGATGGCCTGCGTGTTGTTGCGGTCCTTCACCGCGTCCGGCGCGAAGACGGCCGCGAGGAACTTCGGATTGTTGAGCGGATTGTCCTGCGGCAACTGCGGATTCGGCTTCGGGCCGACCGTCGCGGTCTGGATCGTCAGCTTGTATTTGTCCGCGGCGGGTTGCAGCGTTTTCGCCTTCTCGTAGACGAGATCGGTGAAGCCTTGCGCGTTTTCGGCGAAGCCCTTCGTGCCTTGCTGGGCCGCATAGTCCTTGGCGAGCGAATCTTTCACTTCATCGAACGGCTTCGTGATGGACGGCTTCACATCGGTCGCCTGGATGATGTGATATCCGAAGTCCGACTCGACGATATTGCTCACCTCGCCCTTCTTCAGGCCGAACGCGGCGTCGTCGAAAGCCTTGCCGCCCGCGATCTGGCCGCGCGCGAAGTAGCCGAGATCGCCGCCCTTGCTCGCCGAACCGGGATCGTCCGAGTTCTTCTGCGCGATCTGCGCGAACTGGTCGGGATGCGCCTTGACTTGCGCGAGCAGTTCTTCGGCTTTCTGCTTCGCCTTCGCCTTGTCCGCCGCGCTCGCGTCCTTCGGCGCGTTCACGAGAATGTGGCTCGCGCGCACTTCCGCTTCCGTGCGATAGCGCTGGATGTTGTCGTCGTAATATTTCTTGAGCTCGGCGTCGCTCGGCTTCGATGCCGCCGCGACCGTCGATGGCGACAGCAGCAGATACTGGATCGTGGCCGTCTCCGGCGTCGCGAAGTCGTTGCGATGCGCGTCGTAGTACGCATTGAGCTGCGCGTCGGTGGGCTGGATCTTCGCGGTGTAGTCGGCCGCACGCAGCGACAGACCCTGCACCGAGCGCTTCTGCTCGGCAAGCTCCGTCAGACTCTGCGCAAGCGCTTTCGATGTGAACGACGTCGTCTGGATGCTGCCCGGAATCTGCTCGGTCGCGATCGTGTAGCGCATGCGCTCGTCGTACTGCGCGGGTGTCATGCCCTGCATTGCGAGCAGTTGCTTGTAGCGATCGAGGTCGATGCTGCCGTCGGGTTTCTTCAGCGACGAGATCACCGGATCGGAAAGCAGCGCGCGGCGCACGGCGTCATCCGACGCGGTCAGATGCAGGCGCTGCGTTTCGTCGGCCATCGCGCGTTGCTGCACGAGGCTGTCGACCATCGCGGCGCGTGCCTCGGGCGTGTCGAACATCTTGGCGTCGAACTGCGCGCCGAGCATCGAGCGGGCGCGGTCCACTTGCTGACGGAAGGCGCTGTCGAACTCCGCGCGCGTGATCTTGTGGCCATTCACGCTGGCGACGTAGGAGCTTTCGTCGAAATAGTTGCTGAAGCCCTGGATCCCGACCATGCCCAGACCGGGCACGATGATCAGGATCAGCAGAGCCATCATCAGGCGCTGGTGATTACGGAAAAAGTCGAGCATGCGTGCGCTGCGTGGTTATAACAAAACGCTCGATATTACAACAGTGGACGGGGAAAAGGCGAAAGGCAGATGGGATTTGCGTTCTCAAGAGCGAAATAGTCGCGCCGACTTTCCGTAGTGAAAGGTCTCACGCTCCGGAAATACCTTGTGTGCAGCGGATCAGCGGTACACAGACGCGTGCTTCTTTGCGCAATCGTTAGCATTCTTAACGACGCGGAATCACGCGCAAAAAACAGAAAAGTCCCGCAAGCGATACAGCTTGCGGGACTTTCATGTTCGATTCTGGCGGAGCGGACGGGACTCGAACCCGCGACCCCCGGCGTGACAGGCCGGTATTCTAACCAACTGAACTACCGCTCCTGGGTAGCGCGCAATGAACTGAGACCTGGTGGGTGCTGAGAGGCTCGAACTCCCGACCTACGCCTTGTAAGGGCGCCGCTCTACCAACTGAGCTAAGCACCCGGTCCGCAAATTCATTCGGTTTGCGCTGCGCTGAATTCATGCGCTTCGTTTGAGAAGCGCCGTATCCAGCGAGTCCGCTAGTTTAGCGCATCCTTCAGCGCTTTGCCAGGGCGAAATTTCGGGACCTTCGCGGCTTCGATCTTGATCGCATCGCCCGTGCGCGGATTGCGGCCCGTGCGCGCGGTGCGCTTGCCCACGGCGAACGTCCCGAAGCCGACGAGCGTCACAGTGCCGCCCTTCTTCAGCGTCGCGCTCACGCCGCCGATCACCGCTTCGAGCGCGCGGCCGGCTGCGGCCTTGGAGATATCGGCTTGCTGCGCGATATGGTCGATTAATTCCGTCTTGTTCATGGTGATCCCCGAATCAGTATTGGCACGTTGTAATCGATCTGGTCCAGCATCGATGCGAATGGCATCTCGATATGATGGATGCGGCGCTCATTTAACTTAGCCGAAAGAAGCGTGTCAACGGGGGTTGAGCCTTACTCGGCGCGGGTTTGAAGCGTTTTAGAAGACCTCTTCGAAAAGCGTTTCGCAAAAAGAAAAACCCGCAGGCAAACGCCCGCGGGTTTTAGCTTCGATCACGCAACACGGCGATGAAACCGTGTCGCGAGAAGCGCTCAGTGCTTCACAAACTCGCCCGATGCAGGCGCGTCCTTTTGCTCGGCCGTGACCGGCGTTGCCTTCGCTTCTTCCTCGGGCAACGACTCCGGCGCGCGTTCGAGCGCCAGTTCCAGCACGCGATCGATCCAGCGAACCGGCACGATCTCGATGGCGTTCTTCACGTTGTCGGGAATCTCGGCCAGATCCTTGGTGTTCTCCTCGGGGATCAGCACGAGCTTGATGCCGCCGCGATGCGCTGCCAGCAGCTTCTCCTTCAATCCGCCGATCGGCAGCACTTCGCCGCGCAGCGTGATTTCGCCCGTCATCGCAACATCCGCGCGAACCGGAATGCCCGTCAGCACCGACACCAGCGCCGTGGTCATCGCGATACCGGCGGACGGACCGTCCTTCGGCGTCGCGCCTTCCGGCACGTGGATGTGAATGTCCTTCTTCTCGAAGGACTCGTCCGTGATGCCGAGACGACGCGAACGCGAACGCACCACCGAGCGCGCCGCTTCGACGGATTCCTTCATCACGTCGCCGAGCGAACCCGTGCGGATCACACCGCCCTTGCCGGGCATCACCGCCGCTTCGATCGTCAGCAGATCGCCGCCGACTTCCGTCCACGCAAGACCCGTGACCTGACCGATCTGGTTGTCCTTCGCGGCCAGACCGAAGTCATACTTGCGCACGCCGAGGAAGGTGTCGAGGTTGGAGCCATCGACCTTCACGGCGCCTTCGGCCTTCTTCAGCAGCAACATCTTCACGACCTTGCGGCAGATCTTCGATACTTCGCGCTCGAGCGAACGCACGCCCGCTTCACGCGTGTAGTAACGAATGATGTCGCGGATGGCTTGCTCGGTGACATCGATCTCGCCGTCCTTCAAGCCGTTGTTGCGCTTCTGCTTCGGCAACAGGTAACGCGTCGCGATGCTGACCTTCTCGTCTTCCGTGTAACCCGACAGACGGATGACTTCCATCCGGTCGAGCAGCGGCGGCGGAATGTTCAGCGAGTTCGACGTTGCCACGAACATCACGTCCGACAGGTCGAAGTCCACTTCGATGTAGTGGTCCGCGAACGTGTGGTTCTGTTCCGGGTCGAGCACTTCGAGCAGCGCGGAAGCCGGATCGCCGCGGAAATCCATGCCCATCTTGTCAACTTCGTCGAGCAGGAAAAGCGGATTGCGCACGCCGACCTTCGTCAGGCTCTGCAGGATCTTGCCGGGCATCGAACCGATATACGTGCGACGGTGACCGCGAATCTCGGACTCGTCATGCACGCCGCCCAGCGCCATGCGCACGAACTTGCGGTTCGTCGCACGGGCGATGGATTGCCCAAGCGAAGTCTTGCCGACGCCCGGAGGCCCGACGAGGCACAGGATCGGCGCCTTCACCTTCTCGACGCGTTGCTGAACCGCGAGGTACTCGAGAATGCGTTCCTTCACCTTCTCGAGACCGAAGTGGTCTTCGTCCAGCACACGCTCGGCGTTCGTGAGGTCATTGTTGACCTTGCTCTTCTTGCGCCACGGCAAACCGATCAGCGTGTCGATGTAGTTGCGCACGACGGTCGCTTCCGCGGACATCGGCGACATGAGCTTCAGCTTCTTGAGCTCGGCATCGGCCTTTTTCTTGGCTTCCTTCGGCATGCGCGCGGCGGTGATGCGTTTCTCGAGTTCTTCGAGATCCGCGCCCTCTTCGCCTTCGCCCAGTTCCTTCTGAATGGCCTTGACCTGTTCGTTCAGGTAGTACTCGCGCTGGCTCTTCTCCATCTGACGCTTCACGCGGCCACGAATGCGCTTCTCGACCTGAAGGATGTCGATTTCGGCTTCGAGCTGCGCGAGCAAATGCTCCAGACGCTCGATCACAGGGAACATCTCGAGGATGTGCTGCTTCTGATCGAGCTTGAGCGGCAAATGCGCGGCGATGGTGTCGGCAAGACGACCCGCTTCGTCGATACCCGACAGCGACGTCAGGATCTCCGGCGGAATCTTCTTGTTGAGCTTCACGTACTGATCGAACTGGGAAACGATCGCGCGGCGCAGCGCTTCGGTTTCAGCGCTGTCGGCGTGATCGGGCTCGAGCGGCATCACGTCGCACGAGAATTGCGTTTCCTGCTCTTCGATCGAGAGCGTCTTGGCGCGTTGCAAACCTTCGACGAGCACTTTCACGGTGCCATCGGGCAGCTTCAGCATTTGCAGGATGTTGGCGACACATCCCACTTCGTACATGTCCTTTTCGGTCGGTTCATCTTTCGCCGCCGTCTTCTGGGCGACGAGCATGATGTGCTTGCCGCCTTCCATCGCGGCTTCGAGGGCCTTGATCGACTTAGGCCGCCCGACGAAGAGCGGAATCACCATATGCGGGAAAACGACTACGTCGCGCAGCGGGAGCAGCGGCAGCGTAATGCGTTCCTGCGGGAGGAGTTGGGTTCCTGACATTTCATTTCCCCATTAATGGAATCAGTTCAGTCGTAAGTAAGGCCGTTCAGAGCTATTGCAAGCCTTTATCGGAAGGGAAAAGTCGTTAGTCAAAGATCGCGTCAGTAACGTCCACAAGATAAACCGAAAAAAATAAAAGGCCGTTCACGTCGCCATGAACGGCCTTTCGCCGACACACAGCCTGCTTCAGTTCGATCCTGCTACTTTCGGTGCGTCTTCGTAGATGAGCAGCGGCTTGCCGTCGCCGTCGATCGTGTTGTCGTCGACGATCACCTTCGAAACGCCCTTCATGGTCGGCAGTTCGTACATCACGTCGAGCAACGCCTGTTCCAGAATCGAACGCAGGCCGCGCGCGCCGGTCTTGCGGCGAATCGCCTTCTGCGCGATGGCCTGCAACGCCGCCGGGCGGATTTCCAGTTCCACGCGTTCCATCGCGAAGAGCTTGTGATACTGCTTCACCAGCGCGTTCTTCGGTTCGATGAGAATCTTCACGAGCGCGGCTTCATCGAGCTTGCCGAGCGTCGCCACCACGGGCAGACGGCCGATCAGTTCAGGAATCAGACCGAACTTGATCAGATCTTCCGGCTCGACTTCGCGCAGCACTTCGCCTGCGTCGCGATCCTGCTTGCTCTTCACGCTCGCGCCGAAACCGATACCAGTCTTCTCGGTGCGGTCCGTGATGACCTTTTCCAGCCCATCGAACGCGCCGCCGCAGATGAACAGGATGTTGGTCGTATCGACCTGGATGAAATCCTGGTTCGGGTGCTTGCGTCCGCCTTGCGGCGGCACCGACGCCATCGTGCCTTCGACCAGCTTGAGCAATGCCTGCTGCACGCCCTCGCCCGACACGTCGCGCGTGATGGACGGGTTGTCCGACTTGCGGCTGATCTTGTCGATTTCGTCGATGTAAACGATTCCGCGCTGCGCCTTGTCGACTTCGTAGTTGCAGTTCTGCAGCAGCTTCTGAATGATGTTCTCGACGTCCTCGCCGACATAGCCGGCTTCGGTCAGCGTCGTTGCATCCGCGATCACGAACGGCACGTTCAGCATGCGGGCGAGCGTCTGCGCGAGCAGCGTCTTGCCCGAGCCGGTCGGCCCGATCAGAAGAATGTTGCTCTTCGACAGCTCGATCTCGTCTTTCTTGTCGAGATGCTTGAGCCGCTTGTAATGGTTGTACACGGCCACGGCGAGAATTTTCTTCGCGCGTTCCTGGCCGATGACGTACTGGTTGAGGATATCGCTGATTTCCTGCGGGCTCGGCAGGTCGGACCTCGTCAGCCCAGCCTCCTCCGCCGCGCCGGCTGCCTCGTCGCGAATGATCTCGTTGCACAGATCGATACATTCGTCGCAGATGAACACCGACGGCCCAGCGATGAGCTTCTTCACCTCATGCTGGCTTTTTCCGCAGAACGAGCAATACAGCAGCTTTTCGCTGCTGGAACCTTTTTTGTCCGCCATAAATGTGTAAGCCTCCGGACACTCTTGTTACATGATACGCGCTTCGATTCGACGACGCAGATTCGCACCCGCGAGGTCGAAAGAAGCGCGTTTTTGGCGTTGCGCCGCACGCGCGACTTCGCACTCCTGGCCGGCTTTTCGTCTCCGAGGGCCGGCGCGGCGCCGCTCCGGACGCCTTCAGGGACGCTTGTGAAGCACCTGGTCGACGAGGCCGTAAGCTTGCGCATCGTCGCCCGACATGAAGTTGTCGCGATCAGTGTCGCGCGCGATGCGCTCGACCGGCTGACCCGTGTGATGCGACAGCAACTGATTCAAACGTTCCTTCAGGTACAGGATTTCCCGCGCCTGGATCTCGATGTCCGATGCCTGACCGCGCGCGCCGCCGAGCGGCTGGTGAATCATCACGCGCGCGTTCGGCAGCGCGACGCGCTTGCCCTTCGCGCCCGCCGCCAGCAGGAACGCGCCCATGCTCGCGGCGAGACCCATGCACAGCGTGGAGACATCGGGCTTCACGAACTGCATGGTGTCGTAAATCGCCATGCCGGCCGAAACCGAGCCGCCAGGGCTGTTGATGTACAGGCTGATGTCCTTGTCCGGGTTCTCGCTTTCGAGGAACAGCAACTGGGCGACGACGAGGTTCGCCGACTGGTCGTTCACCTCGCCGACGAGAAACACCACGCGCTCCTTCAGGAGGCGCGAATAAATGTCATAGGCCCGCTCGCCGCGGCCGCTCGTTTCCACGACCATCGGAACGAGGCCGAGCGCCTGGGCTTCGAAGTCCCGCGATGCGTGGGACGCCAACGTGTCGAGCAATTCAGCGCGAAAGGTCATGCAATTTCCTTGTTCGGAATAGGGATACTGAACGACAAAGGAACATCCAATAGAACGGCATGCAAACGCCCAAACTTTAATGCAAAAAAGGCGTGCGAGCCGTCAGTCCGACGACTCCGCACGCCCCTTGCCTAACGCGTCAGGCTTGCGCCGTTGCGCTGGCCAGTTCCTCGAAGCTGACTTCCTTGTCGGTCACCTTGGCCTTGCCCAGGACGAAATCGACGACGTTGCTTTCCACGACGTACGCTTCCATCTCGGCGAGGCGCTGCTGGTTCGAATAATACCAGCGGACGACTTCCTTCGGGTCTTCGTAGCTCTTGGCGAATTCGTCCACTTCAGCACGGATCTGTTCCGGCTTCGCCTGGAGTTCGTTGGCCTTCACCAGCTCGGCCAGCACGAGGCCCAGCTTCACGCGGCGCTCGGCCTGCTCGGCGAACATTTCGGCCGGGATCGGCGCGTCGGCGGCGTTCGGCACGCCGCGCTGCTGCAGGTCCTGGCGCGCCATTTCGACGAGACGCTGCTGATCCTGCTCGATCAGCGCCTTCGGCACGTCCAGCTCGGAGATTTTCAGGAGCGCGTCCATGACCTGGTTCTTCACGATCTGCTGCGTGCGGCGCTTCGCTTCACGCTCCAGGTTGTCCTTGATCTCGGTGCGCATCTTCGTGAGATCGCCGTCTTCGATGCCGAGCGACTTCGCGAAGTCCGCGTTGATTTCCGGCAGATGCGGCCACTCGATCTTCTTGACCGTGATCGTGAACTGCGCCGTTTTGCCCGCGACGTCCTTGCCGTGGTAGTCCTCGGGGAACTTGAGGTCGAAATCGCGCGATTCGCCGACCTTCAGGCCCGTCGCGGCTTGCTCGAATTCGGGCAGCATGCGGCCTTCGCCCAGCACGAACGCGAAGTCTTCCGCGCTGCCGCCTTCGAACGCGACGCCGTCGATCTTGCCGACGAAGTCGAGCGTCACGCGGTCGCCGTCGGCCGCTGCCGTGCTCTCGCCGCCGTCGCCATGCTCGCCGGCTTCACCGCGGGCGTGGAAGTGCACGCGCTGCTTGCGCAGGATGTCCAGCGTGCGATCGACTTCAGCTTCGGAGATGGTCGTGACCGTGCGTTCGATTTCAGCGTTCGCCACATCGCCGAGTTGCACTTCCGGATAGACCTCGAAGGTCGCGTCGAACGCGTAGGCGTCGGCTGCGACTTCCGACTTCGGCGCGAAGCTCGGCTGGCCCGCGACGCGCAGATTTTCGGCGCGCGTGACGTCGAAGAATTCCTTGCCGACCTTGTCGCTCAGCACTTCCGCCTCGACCTGGCCGCCGTACTGCTGCGTCACCATCTTGAGCGGCACCTTGCCCGGGCGGAAGCCCGGCATGCGCACGTTCTTGGCCAACTGGCGGATGCGCGAATCCACTTCCTTCTGCACGGTGTCTTTCGGCAGGGAAATCGTCACGCGGCGTTCGAGCTTGCCGAGGTTCTCAACTACGTTAGCCATGGCTGAAATCGTCCTAGAGTAAATCGTAAATTCGGTGTTCGGTTCTTCCGCGGTTCTTAAGGCGCGGGTCCGGATGCGGGCTCTGCGGGAGCCGGCCGAAATCGACGCCTGGCGCCGAAAGACGCGTAAAAAACGCATCTCGCGGCGTGCCGGAACGTCGCCCGACACGGTGTCAGTCAACAGAGCCAAGTATTTTAGCAAACAATTCCGCGCGGTCCGTCCGACGAATTCGTCAAGACGCCGTTTCAGCCGAATTTGCCCGGAAAAGCGCCCGTTTGATGGGCGAATTTCGGCGTAAATCCGCGTTTTTCGGACGCGCTCCCACGCGCACAATTCCCGTTATCGGCGCGCCGCTATTTTGCGGCGCGCGCCGCGCTGATAAGCTTGCCGGCGCATGATTCAAGCGACGAAGCCGTCCGGCGCGCAATCCATTGCCGCATGGCATGAAGCGCATGCAACAAGTGCATAGATAAGGCATCGCCGCGGCTTTTCAATCGTTCCTTCACACCAGAACATTCGAGACACCATGCCTAACGCCACGTCTGCTGCTCCTGTAGTTGTCATCGCTCCCGATTCCTTCAAGGGCTCGCTCTCCGCGGAAGGCGTCGCGAACGCCATCGCGGAAGGCATCAGGCGCGCACGGCCGGACGCCGACATCCGCATCCGCCCGATGGCCGACGGCGGCGAAGGCACGCTCGACGCGATGCTCTCGGCGGGCGGCGAGCGCCGCATGCTCAACGTGCGCGGCGCGGCCGCCGCGCGTCGCGATGCCGCGACTGGCCTGCTCGACGATGGCGGCGCGATCATCGAAACGGCGGAAGTCGTCGGCATCACGGATCCGGATGGCATGGCCGTGCCGGTCACCGAGCGCAGCACGCTCGGCATGGGCGAGGCGATTCGCGCGCTGCTCGATTCCGGCGCGCGCACGTTCTACGTCGCGCTCGGCGGCAGCAGCACCAACGACGGCGGCGCGGGCCTGCTCGTCGGACTCGGGCTCAAACTTTTCGATGCGGCCGGCAAGGAACTCGCACCGGTGCCGTCGGCGCTGGCGCAGATCGCGCGCATCGACGCATCGGGACTCGATCCGCGTGTGAAGGATGCAAAGTTCGTCGGCATGTCGGATGTCGACAATCCGCTCACCGGCGATCACGGCGCGACCGCGATCTTCGGTCCGCAAAAAGGTGTGACGCCCGAACAAGTGGCGACGATCGACGCCGCCCTCACCCATTTCGCCGATCTTCTCGAACCCGCGATGGGCGTCGCGAAGCGCAACGAACCCGGCGCGGGCGCGGCGGGCGGACTCGGCTTCGCGCTGCACATGCTCGGCGCGCGCTTCGAGACGGGCGCGGAAGTGGTCGCGCGCGAAATCGGCCTCGATGCCGCGCTCGAAGGCGCGAACTGGCTGATCACGGGCGAAGGCCGTTCGGATGTCCAGACGCTGCACGGCAAGGCGCCCTTCATCGCCTGCAAGCACGCGCGCGATTCGGGCGTGCCGGCGTCGCTGCTGTCGGGCGCGGTCGATTCGGCCGCGCTGCCGCGGCTCTCCGAGTTCTTCAGCGGCTGCTTTTCGCCCGCGCCGGGCCCGATCACGCTCGATACGGCGATCCGCGACGCCGCGCGCCTGCTCGCTAACGAAGCCGAGCAACTCACGCGGCTCCGGTTCGGTTCGATCTGAGCGTCGGGCTCGGCAACCGCTAGACGACCGCGCGCTTCGCGCCGAACGCGAACCGGTCGAGGCACCAGACGGCGAGCATCGTCGCGCCCATCAGCGGGAAAACCACGCCCAGCAAGGTCAGGCCGCCGCGCCACGCGCGCATCGGCGGCCGCTTGATGGGACGCGCCGGCGCGCCGAGCTCACGCGCGGGCCGGCGCTTCCACCACATGATGAAGCCCGTCACGGCCAGCGTCGCGAGCCCGAGCGAGATCGCGGAGCAGACGATCTGGTTCGCGAGTCCGAAGTAGCGCCCCATGTGCAGCGACGTGCCATACGAAATCCATTGCGCGACGCGTCCGTAGCTCGCGTAATCGATATCGGACAGCACGCGGCCGCTGTACTGATCGATGTGAAGCGTGCGTTCGGCGCGCGGATCGGCCGGGAAGTACGAAACCGTGTAGACGCCCGTCGGCTTGTCGGGCAGCGCGATGCCGTAGTCGTCGGCGATTCCGTTTTTCGTGGCGAGCGCGACCACGTCGTCGATCGACACGCGCGCGGCCGGCGAAGAAGCGTTCGCGCTATCGGGCACGGTCGTCGCACCGACGGCCCACGGCGTCTGATGCAGCGGGAGGTCGTCCATCTTCATGTGCATGCCGTGCATCGCGTGCTCATCCGCGTTCTTCGATGCGGCGCCGGGCGCGGCCGAATGCACATGCGCTTCGCCCCAAGCGCCCTTCGGATAGCCGAGCGACGCCGATGTCGCGAGCGCCTTGAACTCCTTGCCCCACGATCCCGACCACGGCAGCCCCGAGAGCACGAAGAACAGCGCGCCGATGGCGAGCCAGATGCCGCCCACCGCATGCAGATCGCGCCACCACGCGCGTCCTTGCAACGACAGACGCGGCAGCCACACGCCACCCTGTCGCGCGTTCGACCGGCTCGGCCACCACAGCGCGATGCCCGTGCCGATCATCACGAGAGTCCAGCAACCGGCCAGTTCCATCACGAGTTCGCCGGTCTTGCCGAGCATCAGCCCGCGATGCAGATTGCGCACCTGCTTCATCAATCGATGTTCGACGGACAGCGTGCCGAGCACCGCGCCGTCATAGGGATTCACATACACGCTTTCGCTCTCGCCCGAAGGCAGGCGAAAGACGAACTCGGCGCTGCGCGTGCGATCGGTTTCGATTTGCGCGAGCGTCGGCACGGCGCCGGGCGGCTCGTTCGCGGCGGCCTTCGCGAGCAGGACATCGCGGGGAAGCTGCGGTCCGTGCGTATCCGCGACGACCATCTGGTCGCGATACAGAAGCGGCTCGATCTGCGGCTGGAAGCAATAGATCGTGCCGGTGATCGCGAGCACGATGAGCAGCGGCATTACGAAGAGCGCCGCATAGAAATGCCAGCGCCAGAGCGTGCGACGGTGCGCCGCGACCTCCGCGTTCAGGTTGGGTGCAAGCATGGCGATTCTCGTTGAATGTTTGTGTTTTCAGACTGGGCGTGCGCGCGGCATGCGGACAGAACACGCAATGCTGGCGAGAACGCCGACGCCCTCGCTGGATGAGCGAGACGGCCGGACGAAGGACGATGTCAGGAAAGAACGGGAGGCGCGCGCGGGCTCGCGGCGTTGAAGGATTTCGAGGCGACCGGGTCGGCGCTCGCGAACGTCGGGGCACGTACGACGCGCTCGATCGATGCCACGTCATGCGCGGCGCTCGTCGCGACGGGCAGATCGTGTGCGAGCAATCCGCAGTACGAACAGGCGTCGAAATGATTCGCGGAGTCGTGATGACCCGCGTGCGCATCCGGTGCTGACACATCGACCGTGCACAGGATCGCTTGCGGATCGGTCGTGGCGGCGTCGCGTGCTGCGAGCGTCTGGCTGATGACCGGCGCGACGATCGCGAGCCACATGGCGGCGATGCCGAGCCATGCGACGAAGCGATTGCGCGCGTTGCGAGTCATGAAAGTAAGCCTGAGTGTCGAGACGGATGAATGAACGGGATTGTAGGCAGCCGCTCACGAAGCGGCAATCCTGGAGCGTGTATGTCCGGGATCGGCGCTCATGCGCGCGCCTTGCAAGCCGATTCACCGAGCGAAAAGCATCGACGCATTTTCGCAGACATCGACGGACGGATCGGTTAGAATTTCGGGCTTGGCACAGTGGACCGGTGCCGGACACGGCGGCATCGCCGGGCGCGAATCGTCACCGAATCAGCCCAGAGCCTGCCGTGCTGCGAGGATGGCGAAATTGGTAGACGCACCAGGTTTAGGTCCTGACGCCCGCAAGGGTGTGGGGGTTCGAGTCCCCCTCCTCGCACCACAACGAAACCCCTTTCATCGGCAAAGGGGTTTTTCGTTTTGGGGCTCTGCTTTCACCGGCTAGATGCCGATGTCGCCCAGCTCGATCGTCATCGCCTCGCCTTTCGCCTGCGAGCGACCCGCGAAGTCGATGCCCGCGCTCCATCACCCGCCTGAACTCGCGTCGGCGAAGCCGCGCCCCGCCGGATAAAATGAGCGCCCATGCGTCGGTCCGCCGCGTGGCGAAACCGCAAGACGACACCCCACGACGCCTCCCCTTCGAACTCCCATAAGCCCCGTTCGTGAATTTCGACGACTATTGCCAGCAAAAGGCCGCCCCCGAAGGCTCCGGCACGTACTACGCGCTGCGCCGCGCGCCGGCCGCGAGCCAGCCGCTTCTGACCGCGCTCTTCGCGCTCTACCGCGAACTCGAAGAGACCGTGAAGGAAACCAGCGATCCGACCATCGGCCGCACGAAGCACGCGTGGTGGCAGAGCGAGCTTGGCCGGCTCGATGGCGGCGAGCCGACGCACCCGGTCACCAAGGCATTGCAGGCGCATGAAGGCGATGCAGCATGGCGCGCGCCGCTCGCCACGGTCGTCGATGGTTTCGGCATGGATCTGGATCAGGCGCGCTATCTCGACTGGCCCGGTCTCAAACGGTATCTCGATCAGACAGGCGGGGCGTTCGCGACGGCGCTTGCGCGGGCCAGCGCGCGCGATCCGGTTCAGGCCGCCGCGTGGGCCGCTCCGCTGGGATCGGCGTTGCTGCTCGCGGAGCGTGTCCAGGAGATCGGCGGCGATGCGCGCAATGGCCGCATCTATATTCCTATCGACGAGTTGCAGCGCTTCAACGTGACCGCCGCGGATGTCATCAATCGAAAGTACAGCGATGCCTTCACGGATCTCATGCGCTTTCAGACCGGACGCGCCCGGCAAGCGCTCGACAATGCGCTGGCTGCCATCCCAGCCTCGGAACGCGCGACGCAACGCGTGCTGCGCGCGCAGGCCGCGCTATCGCTTGCGCTCTTCGACGAGATCGAACGTGAAAACTTTCAGGTGCTGCATCAACGCATCGCGCTCACGCCGATCCGCAAGCTGTGGATCACATGGCGCACGCGTTAGACGCGAACAATCGGTAGCGGCTCGAAACGCGCGCCGAGGATCGAGGCGGAATCGCCCTGTGAGCATGCGTCGAGGACCGTCGCATACAGCCGTCTGAAGTCGATGCCGACGGGCAAGCCGCCGTCCGCGTCGAGCCGATCGAGCCGGGGCGGCGTGCCGAATAGTCCGCCGCGCACACGTCCACCCATCATGAAATGCGCCGAAGCCGCGCCGTGCTCCGTGCCGCACGCGGCATTTTCGCGCGCGGCGCGCCCGAATTCCGAACGCGTCATCACAAGCGTGCGGTTCCACGTTCCCGACGCGATCGACGACGCGCGCAGCGACGCGAGTCCTTCAGCCAGTTGTGCAAGACATGCCGCATGCCGGCGCGCCTGATTCTCGTGCGTATCGAAGCCGTAAAGCGCGAGGCGGATCACGTTCACGCGATGAGACGCGGGGCGCGCGATGGCATCGCTTGCGGCCTTGAACGTCTTCACCTCGGTGACGACATTCACGCGATCGAGCCAGCCATCGGCACGATATTCATCGGCATGCGATGCGGTATCCCAGATCTGGCGCGAGCGGTAATGCGAGCGGTTGGGCGCGTCGTAACCGACGCCCTGCACGATCGCGAGATCGTTCGCGCGCCACACGCTCATCAACGGCGACAGCGACGGATGCAAGGCCGTGCGTTCATCGAGCGTCAATGCCCGGTCTTTCGATATGGCGAGATTCGGCCTCAACGCGCGATAGCGAGGATCGGCGACTGGAATGACGGTGTTCAGCCCATCGTTGCCGCCGTCGAGATCGACGAGCACGAGCGAGCGAATAGAAGACGAAGCATCGGAATGTGCGATAGCGCACGCTTCTTCCAAGCTGCCCGCACATCCTGCGAACGCGCCGGCAATCGAGAGGAATTGACGTCGGTTCATCGCGGGTCGCGCTGCTTACCGCTTATAGAGATCGCGCACCGCTTCTTCGATGTGCTGCCGCAGGAGACGGCGCTCGTCGGCGGTCATCACTGTGTGGCGCGGCGGGCGCGCGGGCGGTGTCTGATCGACCTGCTGGATGGGTTGCATCGCCAGCCCTTTCGGGTCGCGATCCTGGCTCGAAGGAGTCGAGCCTTTACCCGCGCTATTCACGCTACTCACGCGCTGCTGCGCGCGAATCATGCGGCCGTCGAAGCGATTTGGCGAAGTGGAGATGCCGCGATCGAAGCCCGTGGACTGCGCATAGGCGTGGGGTGTGCTCAGTACTGCGTAGAGCGCACTGGCAAGAAGTGTCTTTCTGAAGATGCGCTCGGAGCGCACAGGTCCGCGCTGCCGCGCTCCCTTCATGTTGTTCCCTTCGTTGCTCGACAACCGGACAGCCTCATTCTTTTCGCGCACGTCATACAAGGGCTTGGTCGGGCCGCATGACGCGCTGGTCTAATGGAGTATCTACCGAATGGCGGGCTTAGGTAAAGGAGTGTACGCAGCAAACCCTTAGGCCGTGCCACAGCCTCCGTAAATTTTGTAACGAACTGTTACACTCGCTTTTGTTACAAACTCGGCGTTTGATCAAACGCGCTAAGATGCCTCCATGGAAACCAAGAACCCTTCAAAAATTCTCGTCGTCGACGACGATCCGCGCCTGCGCGATCTGCTGCGGCGCTATCTCGGTGAACAGGGCTTCAACGTGTACGTCGCCGAAAACGCGCCGTCGATGAACAAGCTCTGGGTGCGCGAGCGCTTCGATCTGCTCGTGCTCGATCTGATGCTTCCCGGCGAAGACGGGCTTTCCATCTGCCGGCGTCTGCGCGGCAGCAACGATCGCACGCCGATCATCATGCTCACCGCGAAGGGCGAAGACGTCGATCGCATCGTCGGGTTGGAAATGGGCGCGGACGACTATCTGCCGAAACCGTTCAATCCGCGCGAGCTCGTCGCACGCATTCACGCGGTGCTGCGTCGTCAGACGCCGTCCGAATTGCCGGGCGCGCCGTCCGAAACCACCGAAGTGTTCGAGTTCGGCGAGTTCGCGCTGAACCTCGCGACGCGCACGCTCACGAAGAACGGCCAGGAAATTCCGCTGACGACCGGCGAGTTTTCGGTGCTGAAGGTGTTCGCGCGTCATCCGCGTCAGCCGCTCTCGCGCGAGAAGCTGATGGAACTCGCGCGCGGACGTGAATACGAAGTGTTCGATCGAAGCCTCGACGTGCAGATCTCGCGTCTGCGCAAGCTGATCGAGCCCGACCCCAGCAGCCCGCGTTTCATTCAGACCGTATGGGGCCTCGGCTACGTCTTCATTCCCGACGGCGCAGCCTGATCGATATTTGAGCGAGTTTCGTCACGCTTTCTCCCCTTTACCGAGCTGAACCCGACAGACCCATGCGCATCGACAGGCGGCTACTGGCGCTCGCGTTCGGCGGCCTGTTCTGGCGAACCTTCGCGCTGATCGCGCTGCTCATCGCCGTCAGTCTGACGGCGTGGTTCCAGAGCTTTCGCGTGATCGAACGCGAACCGCGCGCGCAGCGCGTGGCGCTTCAGCTCGTCGCCGTGGTCAAGCTCACGCGCACCGCCCTGCTCTATTCCGATCCCGATCTGCGCCGCGCGCTGCTTCAGGATCTGGAGAGCAACGAGGGCGTGCGCGTGTATCCGCGCGAGACCACCGACAAATACAAGCTGCAGCCGGACGAATCGCTCAACCGGCTGATCGAGCGCGACGTGCGCGGCCGGCTCGGCAACGAGACGATCATCGCGCAATCGGTGAACGACATTCCCGGTGTCTGGATCAGCTTCAAGATCGATGACGACGACTACTGGGTCGCGCTCGATCGCGATCAGCTCGACACCGTCACCGGCCTGCAATGGGCCGGCTGGGGCGTGTTCGCGCTCGCGCTGTCGCTGTTCGGCGCGGCCTTCATCACGAGTCTCGTGAACCGGCCGTTCGCGCGCCTCGCGCTCGCGGCGCGCAAGGTCGGCTCGGGGCAGTCGCCTGAGCCTTTGCCCGAGCGCGGCATGGGCGTGGCGGCGGAAACGAACCGAAGCTTCAACCAGATGGTGCAGGATCTCGAACAGCTCGAAGCGGATCGCGCGCTGATGCTCGCGGGCATCTCGCACGATCTGCGCACGCCGCTCGCGCGCCTGCGTCTGGAAACGGAAATGAGCCCGTCGGACGAAGCGACCAAGCTCGCGATGATCGACGACATCGAGCAGATGGACATGATCATCGGCCGCTTCCTCGATTACGCGCGGCCGATGCAGCGCATGCCCGAAGCGGTGGATCTCTCGATGATCGCAAGCGAGCTCGCCGCGCGCTTTCAGGCCGACGACGGCGTCGTGATGCATACCGATCTCGCGCAAGGCGCGGTCATCGAAGGCGATCCGACCGATGCGCGCCGCGTGGTCGGCAATCTGCTGGAAAACGCGCGCAAGTACGGACGCAGCGAACAGGACGACATCGCGCGCATCACGCTGCAGACGCGCGTCGCGCACGGCAAGGTCGAACTCTCCGTGATGGACGAAGGCCGCGGCATTCCCGACGATCAGGTCGCGCTCATCACGCGCCCGTTCTATCGCGTCGATACGGCGCGCACGCAGGCGAACGGCACGGGTCTCGGCATGGCCATCGTTCAGCGCCTCGTCACGCGTCAGCGCGGCACGCTGCGGCTGCGCAACCGCACGCCGCTTCCCGGCTTCGAAGTGACGATCGATTTCCCGCCCGTGAAAGGCGGCGCGCGCTTCGAAGGTTAGACGCCGCTTATCGGCCGAACCGGTAGCCAGAAACCACCGAGCCGATCATTTAATTAGAGTTAAGATGAACCGGGTTAACGCGTAGCACGCCTTGGCATGAAAGTGTCACGCGTGCGTTATGGCGATCCAGTAATTTGGTCGAGCTTGTCCTTTCAACGATTTCACAGGAGTTACTGCATGAAGACCGTTGGCGATAAAGTCGAAGCATTTACCGTTACCGCTGCGAAGCCGGGTTTCAACCATCACGAAGAGAACGGCCAGTCCGCTTTCGAGGAAATCACCGAGCAGTCGTTTCCGGGCAAGTGGAAGATCATTTACTTTTATCCGAAGGACTTCACGTTCGTGTGCCCGACGGAAATCGTCGAGTTCGCGAAGCTGGCGAAAGATTTCGAGGATCGCGACGCGGTTCTGCTCGGCGGCAGCGTCGATAACGAGTTCGTCAAGCTCGCATGGCGCCGGGAGCACAGGGATCTGAACAAGCTGAACCACTACGCGTTCGGCGACGTGAAGGGCGAGCTGATCGACCAGCTCGGCGTGCGCGACAAGGAAGCCGGCGTGGCGTTGCGCGCGACCTTCATCGTCGATCCGGACAACGTCATTCAGCACGTGTCCGTCAACAATCTGAACGTGGGCCGCAGCCCGGAAGAAGTCCTGCGTATTCTCGACGGCTTGCAGACGGACGAACTGTGCCCGTGCAACCGCGCTGTCGGCGGCTCGACGCTGTAAGCGTTTCCTGATGCCGCGAAGCCCGCCTTCGGCCGAGCGTATCCGGCCGCGGCGGGCTTTTTAACGCCATCGAACTGGAGAGAACAATGGAATTCCTGTCTGCGATCAAGGAACTCGTGCCCGACTACGCGAAGGACATTCGCCTGAACGTCGATGGCACGATTGCCCGCTCATCGCTCGAAGGCAATGATGCGGTCGGCGTCGCGCTAGCCGCCGCGTATGCCGCGAAGGCGACGAAGCTCACCGGCATCATCCGTAACGCGGGCGTGCTGTCGCCGGAAGAGACCAACGCCGCGCTGACCGCCGCCGCGCTGATGGGCATGAACAACGTCTGGTATCCGTACCTCGAGATGGCCGACAACGCCGATCTCAAAACGCAGCCCGCCGGCCTGCGCATGAATGCCTATGCGTCGCACGGCGGCGTCGACAAGCGGCGCTTCGAGATGTACGCGCTCGCGGCGTCGATCATCGGCAAGTGCCACTTCTGCGTGAAATCGCACTACGCGAATCTCGTGGCCGAAGGCATGTCGACGACGCAATTGCGCGACGTCGGACGCATCGCGGCAGTGATCAATGCCGTCGCGCTGACGATCGAAGCGGAAGGAAAGTAAGGCTTCGAAGACGCCACGCTCCGGCAGCGTGGCGTCGCCTTATCCGTCGATGGATGTACGGCGCAGCAGCACCGCAGCCTGCGCTTCGATGCCTTCCTTGCGGCCGAGATAGCCCAGCTTTTCGTTGGTCTTGGCCTTCACGTTCACGCGGTCGATGGCGAGATCGAGATCGGCGGCGATATTCGCGCGCATCGCATCGATATGGGGCGCGAGTTTCGGCGCCTGCGCGATGATCGTGCTGTCGACGTTCGCGATGGCGAATCCCGCTTCCGACACGCGCTTGAACGCCTCGCGCAGCAGCACTCGGCTGTCGGCGCCGGCGAATTCCGTCGCCGTGTCCGGAAAATGCCGGCCGATATCGCCGAGCGACGCCGCGCCGAAGAGCGCATCGGTGATCGCGTGCAGGAGCACGTCGGCGTCGGAGTGGCCGAGCAGGCCGCGTTCGTAGGGAATCGTCACGCCGCCGATGATGAGCGGGCGGCCCTCGACGAGCTGGTGGACGTCGTACCCTTGTCCGATTCTGAAATCCATCGATTCAAACCTTCGTTGAGTGTGAGTCAGGCGTTCGCGGAGAGGACCGCGCCCGCGAGCGCGAAATCTTCCGGATAGGTCACCTTGAAGTTGCGCAAGCTGCCCTGAACTAGTTTCGGCGAGTGCCCGAGCCATTCGACGGCGCTCGCTTCGTCCGTCAGATCGTGGCCGTCGTGACGCGCACGCTCGATCGCTTCGCGCAGCATGCCGAGCCGGAACATTTGCGGCGTCTGCGCCTGCCAGAGCCCGTCGCGCGATTCCGTGCGTGCGATGCGCGTCTCGCTTTCGCCTGCAACGGCAGGCACATCGGGCATGTTCGGTGCGACGCGCTTGAGCGTATCCGCGAGCGGCAGTGCGAGAATGCCGCCGACCGTATCATCGCGCAGTTCCGCGACAAGTTTGCGAATCAGCTCCGGCGTGATGCCGGGCCGCGCGGCGTCGTGCACGAGCACCCAGTCGTCCTCGCGCGCGCCGAATTTCGCGAGCGCGAGCAGCCCGTTGTACACCGACGCCTGCCGCGAGGCGCCGCCGCAGCGCTCGACCGCGAAGCGCAGTCCGGCGAAGCGGCGGGCGTCGAAGTGATGGTCGTCCGGTGCGAGCACGACGAGTGTCTGCGAGAATTCGGAGCACGCGTCGAACGCCGCAAGCGAGTACGCGAGCATCGGACGGCCCGCGACAGTCTGGTATTGCTTCGGCATCGGCGCACCGGAACGGCTGCCGGTTCCGGCGCAGGGAATCAGTGAAAACAGGCGCGAAGTCACGGGCGAATAATGTGGGCAAGTCAAAGTTGAAGCCCGGATTTTATAATAGGTCTTTCGCGATCACGTCCCGCGCGCGGTAGTCGACTCTCCGAACCCGCGTTTGCCGGACGGCTCCATGCACACTCTATGCCTTCCAAAGCCGTCAACGCGCAGTCCAGTTCTCCCATCGCGCTCGTGAAGCCGGGCCAGCGCTTCGTCTTCGACGGGGCCTCCGGCTCCGCCGATGCGCTCGCCATCGCGCGCTATCACACCGCGTATCGCGAGAGCGTGCCGCTCCTGACGGTCCTGACCGCGGGCGCCGTCGATGCGCAGCGCCTCGCCGCCGAAATCCCCTTCTTCGCACCGGACGCGCGCGTGCGGCTTCTGCCGGACTGGGAAACGCTGCCGTACGACACGTTCTCGCCGCACCAGGATCTCGTGTCCGAGCGTCTCGCCACGCTGCACGACCTCGGCGAAGGCCGTTGCGACATTCTGATCGTGCCCGCGACGACGGCGCTTTACCGCATGCCGCCCGCCTCGTTTCTCGCGGCCTACACGTTCTCGTTCACGCAGGGCGAGCGCCTGAACGAGGCCAAGCTCAAGGCGCAATTGACGCTCGCGGGCTACGAGCACGTAAGCCAGGTCGTGCGGCCGGGCGAATACTGCGTGCGCGGCTCGCTCATCGACCTGTATCCGATGGGCTCGGCGCTGCCCTATCGCATCGACCTCTTCGACGATCAGGTGGACTCCATCCGCGCATTCGATCCCGACACGCAGCGCAGCCTCTACCCCGTGCGCGACGTGCGTCTGCTGCCGGGCCGCGAGTTTCCGTTCGACGAAGCCGCGCGCACCGCTTTCCGCAGCCGCTGGCGCGAAGTCTTCGAGGGCGATCCGAGCCGCTCGCAGATTTACAAGGACATCGGCATCGGCGTGCCGTCGGCGGGCATCGAATATTATCTACCGCTCTTTTTCGACGAAACCGCCACGCTCTTCCACTATCTGCCGGAAGGCTCCCAGCTCGCGTTCGTCGGCGACATGGATGCGGCGATCAAGCGCTTCACGAACGACACGAAGCAGCGCTTCGACTTTCTCTCGCACGACCGCGAGCGTCCCTTGCTCGAACCGCGCCGGCTCTTTCTGAGCGACGACGATTTCTTCACGTTCGCGAAGCCCTTCGCCCAGCTGAAATTCCCGAGCACGCCGGAAGGCGGCTGGGCGGTACCGCTGCCGGGACTCGCGCTCGACCGTCACGCCGACGAACCTTTGCTCGCGCTGCGCCATTATCTGGAGCAGACGGAGAACCGCGTGATGCTCGTCGCGGAATCGGCGGGACGGCGTGAAACGATGCAGCAACTGCTCGCGGACAACGGCCTGCGCGGCGAGTTGCGCGACACATTCCAGGAATGGCTCACGAGCGATGCCAGATTCACGCTCGGCATCGCGCCGCTGGCGAACGGCTTCGCGCTGCCTGCGGAGAAGCTGTCGATCATCACCGAGACGGAGCTTTACGGGCCGCTCGCGCGCCGCGCCGGACGACGTCGCCAGGAGCAGGCGAGCAATGTCGATTCGATGGTCCGCGATCTCGCCGAGCTGAAGATCGGCGACCCCGTCGTTCATGCGCAGCACGGCATCGGCCGCTACATGGGCCTCGTATCGATGGATCTGGGCGAAGGCGAAACCGAATTCCTGCATCTCGAGTACCAGAACGAATCGAAGCTGTATGTGCCGGTCGCGCAGTTGCATGTGATCTCGCGCTACAGCGGCGCGGACCCGGAAAGCGCGCCTTTGCACACGCTCGGTTCCGGCCAGTGGGAAAAGGCCAAGCGCAAGGCTGCGCAGCAAATCCGCGATACGGCGGCGGAACTCCTCAATCTCTACGCGCGCCGCGCCGCGCGCGAGGGCTACGCGTTCAAGCTCGAACCGCGCGATTACGTGAAGTTCGCGGAAAGCTTCGGCTTCGAGGAAACGCCCGATCAGGCGGCGGCGATCGCGGCGGTGATCGGCGACATGACGAGCGGCAAGCCGATGGACCGCCTCGTATGTGGCGACGTCGGCTTCGGCAAGACTGAAGTCGCGCTGCGCGCCGCGTTCATCGCGGTGATGGCGGGCAAGCAGGTCGCGATTCTTTCGCCCACTACGCTGCTCGCCGAACAGCACACGCAGACCTTCACCGACCGCTTCGCCGACTGGCCCGTGCGGATCGCGGAGTTGTCGCGCTTCAAGACCGGCAAGGAAGTATCGACGGCCGTGCAGCAGATCAATGACGGCTCGGTCGATATCGTCATCGGCACGCACAAGCTCTTGTCGGGCGATGTGAAGTTCAAGCGGCTCGGGCTTGTGATCATCGACGAGGAACACCGCTTCGGCGTGCGGCAGAAGGAAGCGTTGAAGGCGTTGCGCGCGGAAGTCGACGTGCTCACGCTCACCGCGACGCCGATTCCGCGTACGCTCGGCATGGCGCTCGAAGGCCTGCGCGATTTCTCCGTGATCGCGACCGCGCCGCAGAAGCGACTCGCGATCAAGACCTTCGTGCGGCGCGAGGAAGACGGCGTGATCCGCGAGGCGATGCTGCGCGAACTCAAGCGCGGCGGCCAGGTGTACTTCCTGCACAACGAGGTCGAGACGATCGAGAATCGCCGCACGATGCTCGAGGCGTTGGTGCCGGAAGCGCGTATCGCGGTGGCGCACGGACAGATGCACGAACGCGAGCTCGAGCGCGTGATGCGCGATTTCGTCGGGCAGCGCGCGAACGTGCTGTTGTGCACGACGATCATCGAAACGGGCATCGACGTGCCGAGCGCGAACACGATCCTCATGCATCGCTCGGACAAGTTCGGTCTCGCGCAGCTGCATCAGTTGCGCGGGCGCGTGGGGCGCTCGCATCACCAGGCGTATGCGTATCTGCTGGTGCACGATCCGCAGTCGCTGACCAAGCAGGCGCAGCGCCGGCTCGAAGCGATCCAGCAAATGGAGGAGCTCGGCTCGGGCTTCTATCTCGCGATGCACGACCTCGAAATCCGCGGCACGGGCGAAGTGCTCGGCGACAAGCAATCGGGCGAGATTCACGAGATCGGCTTCCAGCTTTACACGGACATGCTGAACGACGCGGTGCGCGCTTTGAAGGAAGGTCGAGAGCCGGATCTGAACGCGCCGCTTGCCGCGACGACCGAGATCAACCTGCACGCGCCCGCGATCCTGCCGGCCGATTATTGCGGCGATGTACAGGAGCGTTTGTCGCTGTACAAGCGGCTTGCGAACTGTGAATCGAGCGATGCTATCGACGGCATTCTGGAAGAGCTTGTCGACCGTTTCGGCAAGCTGCCGCCGCAGGCGCATGCGCTCGTCGAGACGCATCGGTTGCGGCTGGCTGCGAAGCCGCTGGGCATCTCGAAGATCGATGCGGCCGAGCAGTCGATCTCGTTGCAGTTCATTCCGAATCCGCCGGTTGATGGGATGAAGATTATTGAGATGGTTCAGAAGCATAAGCACATCAAGCTCGCGGGGCAGGACAAGTTGCGCATCGAGGCGCGGAGTCCTGATCTTGCTGTGCGGATTTCTACGGTTAAGGAGACGCTGCGGGCGTTGGGTGCGCCGGTGAGGCAGGCTGTTGCTGTGCGGTGAGGTTTGTTGCTTTGTTGTCGTGGAATCCTGTTTTCGTGGTGGTTTATTAGCACTGCCCCTCCCCGGGGCGGGGGTCACTTTCTTTGCTGCTGCAAAGAAAGTAACCAAAGAAAGCAGCTCGTTTAAGCCCGCGGTCACACGCAGTTTGGCCATGCTTGCCAGCCGCACGTGGCACTCGCCTAAGTGTCGCCCTCGAAGGACTTACCGGGCTTGGATCGCGCACGGTCTGACAAACCATAACCTTGAGCGCGCTGGTTCAGCACGAAAGAGCTTCGGCACAGCGCTACGCGCTGCCGTCGGGTATGCGAGGGAAGCCGTCGAAGAAGCCCGCGCACATCCGATTGACCCATCGGCCGCGAAGCGGGCCGGAGCTATTTGGTGCTGAACCAGTTTGTTCTGTGGTGCGATGTGTCAGACCGTGCGCGATCCAAGCCCCGCGAGACCTACGAGGGCACTCGCTACTGCCGGGCCATTCAGCCAATCGCCTGTGCCGCGGCCGGTGTGAAGTGCTTAGGCTGGGGAAAGCTGTTTCTTTGGTTACTTTCTTTGCAGCAGCAAAGAAAGTGACTGCCGCCCCGCACAGGGG
>Ga0160464_100110_pt1 | contig 93142 bp, 84 predicted proteins | sample HID1971I_E11MG_FD_108275 | JGI IMG/M metagenome (GOLD analysis project Ga0160464, IMG submission 108275) | Enriched millipede-associated microbial communities from UW Madison campus, WI, USA - HID1971I_E11 MG | ecosystem: Host-associated > Arthropoda: Insects > Digestive system > Unclassified ...
ATCGCCTGTGCCGCGGCCGGTGTGAAGTGCTTAGGCTGGGGATAGCTGTTTCTTTGGTTACTTTCTTTGCAGCAGCAAAGAAAGTGACTGCCGCCCCGCACAGGGGCAGTGCTAATAAACCAAAAAGAAATCGGGATCCGGCGACAAACCCGAATGCGCCTTCACCCCTTCGACAACAAAGCCGCGACATGCGCCGAATGAGTCTGCTCGGCGATATCCTTCGCGGTCATGCCGCGATCGTCCCGCAGATCGCGTTTCGCCCCGCGGGCGAGCAACATCGACGCTGTCTCTTCCTGATCGTAGCCCGCCGCCCACATCAGCGCCGTGAGGTGATTACGATAAGCCGCGTTCACATCGACGCCCGCATCGAGCAGACGCTGCACGATAGCCGTGTGCCCGCGCCCAGCCGCATATTCGATCGCGGTCTTGCCGACGCGATCGGTCGCGGCGGCATCCGCATGATGCGCGATGAGCAGCGCCGCGATTTCGTCGTTGCCGTCGAAGGCCGCGGCCATCAACGGCGTGATGCCCTGCACGTCCGCCTGGCTCACGTTCGCGCCGCGCTCGATCAGCATGCGCGCCATCGGCGTCAGGCCTTTCTTGCACGCGCTGATGAGCGGCGTGTCGCCGATGCGGTTGCGTGAATCGATCGCCGCGCCTTCGTCGATGAGACGCGCGACTGCCGCCTGATCACCGTCGCGAGTGGCGGAAAGCAGGCGTTCGTTGAGCGTGTAGGCGTCCTGCTGCGCGTATGCGAACGCGCATGTCATCGACAAAACGAGTGTCAGCAAGCGAAGGGGGTTTGTCATCGTTATAAGGGCCTTCGTAAAGCGTCATTGCAGATTCGCGATGTAGTTCGCCAGGTTCTCGATATCCGCGTCCGTGAGATTCTTCGACACGCTCGTCATGTTGCCCGCGTCGTTGGTGCGCTTCCTGTCGCGGAAGTCCTGCAACTGTTTCACGATGTACGGATACTGCTGCCCCGCGACGCGCGGAATTTCGTTTTGCCCCGAAAAGCCGCCGAGGTGACACATCGTGCAGAGAATCTCTTCGGACTTCTTCCTGCCCGCCTCGACCTTCACCGGGTCCGCCTTGAAGTCGGTGGCGATCGGCTTTTGCGCGGCGAAATAGTCGGCGAGATCGTGCATGTCGTCGGTTGTGAGGTTCGCGGCCATCGGCGACATGCGCGGATCGCTGCGGCGGCCCGCCTTGAAGTCGCGCAGTTGCAGATAGAGATAGCGCGATGTCTGCCCCGCGAGCGACGGATAATCGCCCGTCGTCGAGTTGCCGCCGAGCCCGTGACACGAGGTGCAGACGGCAGCCTTGGCGGCCGCCGTCTGCGCATTCGCGCGGGACAGGGAAGGCAGCGACAGCAGCACGCACGCGACGATCCACAGCGCGTAGACGAGCCAGACCCGCACACGTTTCGCGCGCGTCATCATCAAGGCAGCGCGAACACGAGCAGACTGTTGCCGCGCTTGAAGTCGAGCTGCGTGTTGCCGCCCGCCGCGACCGCGATGTATTGCTTGCCGTTCACCATGTACGACACCGCCGGCGCATTGACGCCCGCGCCGCACTGGAACTCCCAGAGCTTGCGGCCGTTGGCGGCATCGAAGGCGCGGAAGAGCCCGTTGCCTTCGCCGTTGAACACGAGGCCGCCCGCGGTCGCGAGCACGCCGCCGATCAACGGCTGATCGGTCTTGTAACCCCACGCGATCTTGCCGGTATCGACATTCACCGCGACGAGCCTGCCCCATTGCTGCTCGGACGGAATCGTCTTGAACGCGCCGCCGAGCCACAGCTTGCCGCCGGGATACGCCGCTTCCTCGACCTGATACGTCATCGGCTGATGCAGGTTCGCCGCATAAGCCATGCGCGTCTTCGGGCTGAACGCCATCGGCGACCATTCGACGCCGCCGTTCGCGCCGGGCAGCATGCGCGCGCCGGTCGGCGTCGGCAGGGTCCACACGCCTTCCTGCGGAATCATCGCCTCCGAAATGCGGATGAGCTTGCCGTCGCGGCGGTCGTGCACGTAGACGAAGCCGGTCTTGCCGCCGTGGAGTATCCCCGGAACCATCTGTCCGTTCTTGTCCTTCACGTCGACGAGAATCGGCGGGCTCACCGCGTCGAGATCCCATACGTCATGCGCGATGTACTGGAAGTGCCACTTGTACTTGCCGGTATCGAGATCGACGGCGACGAGCGAATCCGTATAGAGATTGTCGCCGGGGCGAATCGCGCCATACAGGTCCGGCGACGGATTGCCGACCACGAAGTACACCGTGCGCGTCTTGCGATCGATCGCGGGCGCCATCCACACGCCGCCGCCGAGCGTCTTGTTGAAGTCGCCGCCCTTCTCCGCGAGCGTCTTCTTCTCGGCCGCGATATCGCGCTTCATGTTGCGGCCGACCGCGTCGTTCTCCGCCCACACGCCTTCGCTGCCCGTGTCGGGGATCGTGTAGAAGGTCCACAGCAACTGGCCGGAGTTCGCATCGAACGCCTTCACGAAGCCGCGTATGCCGTACTCGCCGCCGTTCGTGCCGATCAGCACCTTGTCGTCGACGACCACCGGCGCCATCGTCTCCGAATAGCCCTCTTCCGGATCGGCGATCTGCGTCGACCACAGCACGTTGCCGGTCTTCGCGTCGAGCGCGACGAGCTTCGCATCGAGCGTGCCCATGAAGAGCCGGTCGCCCGAGATCGCCACGCCGCGATTGTTCGGGCCGCAGCAGAAGGTCGTGACCGGACCCATCTTGTGCTTGTAATGCCAGAACTCCTTGCCCGTCACCGCGTCGATCGCATAGACGTGGTTGTACGACGTGGTGAGGAACATCACGCCGTTCGAAACGATCGGCGCGGTTTCCATCGACTCCATCACCGCCGTCTGGAAGATGAACGCGGGCTTGAGCTTCGCCACATTCGACGTATTGATCTGCGTCGCGGGCGCATAGCGCGTTTCGGCATACGATCCGTTCGAATGCAGCCAGGACGCGCTGTCGCCCGCGGCGCCGTCGAGCTGTTGCTGCGAGATGGGTCGCAGCGAACTCGGAACCGGTGCGGCTTGCGTCGTGTTGGTGTTCTGGATTTCGTCGGCGCCCGAGGCTTCGTGCGATGTCACGATTCCGAAAGCACCGAAGGCAACAATGAGCGGAACGAGCGAGGTACGGGAAAAACCGGCCATGTCAGTCTCCCAAATAGTTTTTGTGTCGTCCTCGTGGTGCGCGGCGGGGCATCACTTGCCCTCTTCTGCGCCCGCAAAAAAGAATAGGCAATTTAAAAAGGCATTTCCAGATTTCGTGCAAAGACTGCGTTCGACGCGTCACGCATCGGACGAAGGGTATTTCAGGGGCAGGCGCGTCGCGATTTTTAGTAGTATGGATTGGCGTGCCGTTGTGTTGCGCCCCTTACGCCGGGAACAGCTTGCCGGATCGCCGGCTTTCGCTTATCGCTTGTTCATCTCTCGCTGCGCGCTACGCCCGTACCCGAGCGCCGCATCGACCATCACCTTCATCCGGACGCACCATGCCAATCCCTTACAACGGGCAGCCGAATCCGAATCCACGCCAGCCGGTGGACATCGCGCGCATCCTGCTCGTCATCACGATCCTGACCGCGCTCACGGTCGGCAGCCTCTACGTCCTGCGCCCGTTTCTGCCGGGCCTCATCTGGGCCACGACGATCGTCGTCGCGACCTGGCCGCTCATGGTCGGCGTGCAGCGTCGCGTCGGCAACCGCCGCTGGCTCGCGACGACCGTGATGCTGCTGATCCTGCTGATCGTCATCGTCCTGCCGCTCTATGAAGCGATCTCCACGCTCGCGCTGCATGGCGGCGAGATCATGGCGGCCATCAAGAGCCTGCCTTCCTATGCGCTGCCGCCGCCGCCGGGCTGGGTGCACGACATTCCGCTCGCGGGCGCGCGCGTCGCGACCGAATGGCAGTCGCTCTCCGACGCCGGCCCCGGCGGCCTGCTCGCGAAGCTCGAACCCTACGTGACGATCGCCGCGCGCTGGATGCTGTCGCATGCCGCGGTCGTCGGCGTGTTCGTGATGCACATGGTCATCACCGTCATCATCTCCGGCATTCTGTATATGAACGGCGAGGCGGCCGGACGCTTCGTCACCCGCTTCGCGACGCGCATCGCCGCGCGCCGTGGCGCGGAAGCCGTCAAGCTCGCCGGCCTCGCGATCCGCGCGGTGGCGCTCGGCATCGTCGTGACGGCGGTCACGCAGTCGGCGCTCGGCGGCATCGGGCTCGCGCTCGCGGGCGTGCCGGCCGCGGGCATCATCACGGCCATCATGCTGATGCTGTGTCTCGCGCAAATCGGCCCGCTGCTGCCGCTTCTGGGCGGCGTCGCATTTCTTTACTGGCACGGCTCGAATGTCGCCGCGTCGCTGCTGCTCGTATGGTCGATCATGATCGCCATGCTCGACAATTTCCTGCGGCCCATTCTTATCAAGCGCGGTGTGAATCTCTCGATGCTGCTGATTCTTTCCGGCGTGCTCGGCGGCATGTTTGCGTTCGGAATAGTCGGATTATTCATCGGCCCCGTGATTCTCGCGGTGACGTCGACGATTCTTAATGCGTGGATCAACGAGCAGCCGCCGCTGCCGCAAGTCGAAGCGACGAGTAACGAAGAAGTCGCCAAAGCCACGTCCACACGGGATCTGGCGGATGCATCGAGAAGGCAGACCTGATTGATAAATAGATTCACATTTTGTTGTTTTTATTCTCGCCAATCAGATTGCGCTTAAATCGAAAATTCGGAGTCTTACTAAAATGAGACTCTATCCGAGTTAATGCGCCGTTTTGCGATTATTCAACGGTGTGAATCCGTTACAATGCCTTCCATTGTTATTTGCCCGTTTGAGGGCGCAGGGGATTGACCATGTCTTTGCGTGACGTGGAAGTCATCGATTACATCGGAGTGAATATTCTTTTCAAGCGCGTTTATGTCGGACTCTTCGATGATCTCGACTGGCGCGATGAAAAGGAGCATCAGGATTTGCTCACGAAGAAGATCGACCGCTACATCCGTTACATTCGTTCGGGACAGTTGCTGCTGAGCTATCCGAAGGTTCGCGGCTATGAGATCGTGGTCGAATATGTGTCGATGCATCCCATGACGTCGTCCGGGGTCGAGTTCTGGAAATCGCGTGAACGCGTGCTCGCCGACGCCGGTTACAAGGCGCACATCCGCGGCGTGGATGTGCGTCATTCGCTCGGCATCACGGTCGACAAGCCGGAGCACGTCAATGCGGAACCCGTCGAGCCGCCCGCGCTCGAAGTGCTCGACGCGGACCCGCTCACCAAGCAACTCGCGGATGTCGCCGATATTTCATATCTCCCGTCCCCGACGCCCAAAACGCGCCGGCAGCAAGCGCTGCCCGTGCTCAGGCGGCTCGTGATGCGACAGGCCGCCAGTCACTGAAGCGAACGATCCCGCGCAATCGAACAAAAAGCGGCGTGGCTCAACCCTGAGCCCGCCGCTTTTCTTGTTGCGCGCGCCGATTACCTCACGCCGCTCAATGCCGACGAAGCGACGGACGGCACCGAGATGCCATTGGTCTTCGCGTACTGCACCGCCTGCGTGAGCGTCTGCACCAGCGACTGCAACTGTCCCGGCGCCGATTGCGCGATATAGCTCGCAGCCTGCGCGGTCGCCGGATTCGAGCCGGCCTGCAGGAGCGACGACATGTTCATCGAATTGGTCACCGAGCCGAGATTCGACTGCAATCCGGCGTACTGCTTCACGCCCTGCCCGAGCGAGGCGAGACCGTCGCTGAAGCTTTGCTTGCTCGCGGCCGTCGGCGGCGGCGTGGAGCCGCTCGTGAACGCCTGCATCAACGATTGCGACACGCTCTGCTGCGTGCCGCCGAGTTGCGACAGCACGCTCGTGCTCGGCACGCCGCTCCCGCCCGATGCGCCCGACAACACGCCCGCCGCCGATTGCGCCTGGCTCGCGACGCTCGACATGCTCATCGCCGATGCAAGATTCGATTGTCCCGAGAGCACTTGCTGGTTCGCGCCGAGATAGCCCTGCACGAGCGAGTTCAGCGCGGAAGGCTGCGCCGCGCCGTTCGCGCCGCCGGCCACTTCGGAACTGCCGCTGCCGAAGCCGAACTGCTGGAGATTGAGTTGTGCATACGATGCGGCCGGCGCGATCAACGCGAATGCGATGCCGGCCGACAGAACTGCGAGCCGTGACGTACGGTTCGGCATGGTCGGTTCCCCTCTTGAATTGTCCGATGATCGATAAGCCCCGTTCGACCATCGGCCATTTCGCCGGTTCGCCGCAGAAACATTTGCTTGCGATTTCCGTCAGGAGATTACGCGCACAGGTCCGCGAGCGGATGCATCTCCCGGCGCCACGGCGACGAGAGAAAGTGCTGCACGCGTTCGGCGCGCACCTGCGCGAGCGTCGTCGGCGCGAAACGCGGCCGCTCGTCCTTGTCGATGATGAGCGCGCGCACGCCTTCGACGAAATCGCCGTCGTCGATTGCGCGGTACACGACGCCCAGTTCCATCCGAAAGCAATCCGCGAGCGTCATCTGACGGCCGCGCAGGAGCGCGTGACAGGTCACTTCGAGCATCGTCGGCGAATGGCTTTCGAGCGTGGCGAGCGTCGCGCGCGCCCAGTCCGATTCGTCCGTCGCCAGCGACGCTGTGATGCGCTCCACGCCGCCCGTCGCGCACACGCTGAAATGGCGTTTGATCTGCGCGCGGATATCGTCGAGCGGCGCGTGCCGTTCGATGTTCGCGGCCGGCACGAACACACGCTTTAGTTGCGTGATCGCATCCTGTGCATCGTCCCAGCGCAGCTTGTCGAGGCGCTCGATGAAGGCGCGCAGCCATGTCGACGGCACGCATTCGTCCGCGAGCCCGACGCGCTTCGCATCCGCGCCCGAAAGACGCGCGCCCGTCAGGCCGACGTACAGCGCGAGATCGCGCGGCAGCACGCGCAGAAAGTGCGTCGCGCCGACATCGGGCAACAGGCCGATGCGCGTCTCGGGCATCGCCATGCGCGTGCGCTCGGTCGCGATGCGCAGCGCCGCGCCCTGCGCGAGCCCCATGCCGCCGCCCATCACGATGCCGTCCATCAGCGCGATCACGGGCTTCGCAAAACGATGCACCGTGAAATCGAGCCGATATTCGTCGATGAAGAATTTCAGCCACGGCGTCTCGTGATGCGGATCGGTGCGCGCCGCGTGGTAGAGCTTGCGCACGTCGCCGCCCGCGCAGAACGCCTTGTCGCCCGCACCGCGCAGCACGACCGCCGCGATGGCGTCGTCCGCGGCGCATTGCGCGAAGCGTTCGGTGAGAAGCGCGATCATGTCGTGCGACAGCGCGTTCAGTGCGTGCGGCCGGTCGAGCGTGACGATCGCCACGCGATTGACGATCTCGAAGCCGACCTCCGGCGCGTCGCGCAACAATCCCTGCGTGCTCATGACACGCTCCACTTCGGCTTGCGCTTGTCGAGAAACGCGGCGACGCCTTCGCGCTGATTCGCGCCATCGAAAAGATCGACGAAGCGCTCGCGTTCGAGCGCCAGTGCCGCGCGGCGCGGCACGCCTTCGCGCGCGGCGTGAATCAGCGGCTTCGAATATGCGACGGCATCCGGGCTCATCGACGCGACGCGGGCCGCGATCGTCAAGGCGGCTTCATATGCGCCGCCGCTCGCGACCACTTCCTCGACGAGACCGATGCGCAATGCGGTCTGCGCATCCACGCGCTCGCCCGTCAGGATGATGCGCTTCGCCCAGCCTTCGCCAACGAGCCACGGCAGCGTCTGCGTGCCGCATCCGCTCGGCAAGAGCCCGACCGACGCCTCCGGCAGCGCCATCTGCGCATGTTCCTCGGCGATGCGGATATCGCAGGCGAGCGCGCATTCGAGTCCGCCGCCCATCGCATAGCCGTTGATCGCGGCGATCGTCACCGCGCGCGCGTTCTGCAACGCCTCGAATGCCGCGCCGAAGCGTTGCGCGGCGACTCGTGCGTGCGCCTTGTCGCCATCGGCGAACTGATTGAGGTCCGCGCCCGCGCTGAAGAATTTCGGGCCGGCGCCCGTCACGACGATGGCGCGCACGTGCGCATCGCGGTTCAGGCCTTCGACGGTCTCCTGCAGCGTCGCGAGGCCATCGGCCGTGAACGCGTTGGCCGGCGGACGGGCGAGACGAATCGTGACGGTTGCACCGTCGCGCGTGACTTCGATCATCGTGAGGATTCCTTTTTAGTCGGCTTTGCTGGTCTGACGCAGCTCCGGGAAATCCTCTTCCCAGAACTCGAACTCGCCGCGCGCGCCATCCTGCGTGCGCGCGATTTCCTGTCTGCGCAGATCGACGCGGCGGATCTTGCCGGAGATCGTCTTCGGCAATTCCGCGAATTCCAGACGACGGATGCGCTTGTAGGGCGCGAGCCGCTCGCGTGAGAACGCGAACACGCTTTTCGCGAGCTCCGGTCCGATGGAATAGCCGTGGCGCAGCGTGACGAACGCCTTCGGCACCGACAGGCGCAGCGGATCGGGGCTCGGCACGACGGCCGCTTCCGCGATCGCCTCGTGTTCGATCAGCACGCTCTCCAGCTCGAACGGACTCAATCGATAATCCGACGACTTGAACACGTCGTCCGCGCGGCCGACATAGACGAAATAGCCATCCGCGCCGCGCGCCGCGACGTCCGACGTGCGATAGAAGCCGCCGCGCATGGCGTTCTCGGTGGCTTTGGGATTGTCGGCGTAACCGGTCATCAGGCCGAGCGGCGGCGGATCGAGCACGAGCGCGATCTCGCCTTCCTCCGCCGGATTGTCGTCGGGATCGAGCAGCGCCACGCGATAACCCGGCAGCGGACGGCCCATCGAGCCGGGCACGAGCCGCTGACCCGGCGTGTTCGCGATCTGCGCGGTGGTTTCGGTCTGACCGTAGCCGTCGCGGATCGGTACGCCCCAGGCCGCCTGCACGCGCTCGACGACTTCGGGATTGAGCGGCTCGCCCGCGCCTACGATCTCGCGCAGCTTCACCTCGTACGACGCGAGCGGCTCCTGCACGAGCATGCGCCACACGGTCGGCGGCGCGCAGAGCGTCGTGACTTCGTGCCGGACGAGCACGTCGAGCGCGCGAGTCGCGTCGAAACGGCTGAAGTTGTAGATGAACACGCACGCCTGCGCATTCCACGGCGCAAAGAAGCAGCTCCACGCGTGCTTCGCCCAGCCGGGCGAGCTGATGTTCCAGTGCACGTCGCCGGGTTGCAGGCCGATCCAGTACATCGTCGACAGATGGCCAACCGGATAGCTCTGATGCGTATGCGCGACGAGCTTCGGCTTCGACGTCGTGCCCGACGTGAAATACAGCAGATAGGGATCGTTCGCGTTTGTTACGGCATCCGAAACGAATTCAGGCGAGGCATCGTAAGCGGCTTCATACGCGAGCCAGCCTTCCTTCGCGCCGCCCACGGCGATGCGCAGGCCAGGCACCTCGATGTCGTGAAACTTCTGCGTCTCCGCCGCATCGACGATCACGTGCTGCACGCCGCCGAGCGCGATGCGGTCGCGCAGGTCGGCGGGCGCGAGTTGCGTGGTCGCGGGCAGCACGATCGCGCCGAGCTTCATCGCGGCGAGCATCGTTTCCCAAAGCTCGACGCGGTTCGGCAGCATCAGCAGGATGCGCTCGCCGCGCTTCACGTCGAGACCGCGCAAATGATTCGCGACGCGCGCGGAGCGCTCGCTCATCTGCGCGAACGAGAGACGCGTCTCGCCGCCGCCTTCATCGACGATATGCAGCGCGGGCGCATCGTTGCCGCGCGCCATCGGGTCGAAATAATCGAGCGCCCAGTTGAAACGATCCAGCGACGGCCATCTGAAGTCGCGATACGCGGTGTCGTAATCGGTGCGATGAGCAAACAGAAAGTCTCGTGCTTCGATGAAAGCGTGGGCGTCGTTCATTGCGTCTCCTGTCGTTTTTTTAAGCGCGAGTCAAACGTTGCGTGCGATCACCATCCGCTGCACTTCGCTCGTGCCTTCGTAGATCTGCGTGATGCGCGCATCGCGATAATGACGCTCCACCGGATAGTCCTGCAGATAGCCGTATCCGCCGTGAATCTGAATCGCATCGGAACACACGCGCTCGGCCATCTCCGACGCATACAGCTTCGCCTGCGATGCCTCCGACAGACAGGCGATGCCTTCCGTGCGCATGCGCGCCGCGTGATGGATCAGAAGGCGCGCGGCGTTGATCTGCGTTTGCATGTCGGCGAGCATGTTCGCGACCGACTGATGCTCGTGGATCGGTTTGCCGAACTGCACGCGTTCCTTCGCGTAGGCGCGCGCCGCATCGAAGGCCGCGCGCGCGATGCCGAGCGCCTGCGCCGCGATGCCGATGCGTCCGCCCTCCAGATTCGACAACGCGATCTTCAGGCCCTCGCCGCGTTTGCCGAGCAGATTGGCGGCGGGAATCGCACAATCGTCGAAGGTGATCGGACAGGTATCGGACGCGCGGATGCCGAGCTTGTGCTCCGGTGCGCCGACGTTGAAGCCGGGCGTGTCCGTCGGCACGATGAAGGCCGAGATGCCGCGCTTGCCCTGATCGGGATCGGTGACGGCGAAGACGATCGCCACGCCCGCGCGCTTGCCGTTCGTGACGAACTGCTTGCTGCCGGAGAGAACCCACTTGCCGTCCTTTTCGACGGCGCGCACGCGCAGGTTGTTCGCTTCCGAGCCGGCCTGCGGCTCCGTCAGGCAAAACGCGCCGATGATCTCGCCGCTCGCCAGCTTCGGCAGCCATTCGGCCTTTTGCGCGTCGGTGCCGTAGGCGAGGATCGGGCCGCAGCCGACGGAGTTGTGCACGCTCATCATCGTCGCGCAGGACGCGCAGCCGGCGGCGATCTCTTCCATCGCGAGCGCGTACGCGGTGTAGTCGCTGAAGGTGCCACCGAGTTCGGCGGGCACGACCATGCCGAGCAGGCCGAGCTCGCCCAACTGGCGCACGACGGCGTCGGGAATGGCGCCGTCCTTGTCCCATTGGCCCGCGTTCGGCGCGAGCACTTCGGTGGCGAACTGGCGAGCCGCGTCGCGGATCATGCGCTGCTCTTCGGTGAGGAATGCGTCGATCATGTGTCGTCTTCGGTGAATGAGGCTGGGGCGGCGGGCCGTATCGATCGTATACACTTTCTGGCCGCCGCCGGGTCGTCGATGAAGGGCGGATGGGCCGTCTGAGCACGAGTCTAGGCAATCGCCGGACGTTAGCCGATGCCCAAAACGATCACGCTAACTGAGCGCTTTGGCCACCTAGTGACAACCCCAAGTCCCAAAAAGAAGATCGAACGCGATTCGATTTCCGTGAGTCTCGTCGAGGCGGCATTGCGATGCGCCGAGGCGCGTGGCGTCACGCGCGAGCATTTGCTGGCCGCCGCGGGCATTGCGCCGGCGACGCTCGATTCGCCGCGCGCGCGCGTGTCGCCGGTGCAGTACGGCAAGCTGTGGAACGCCACCGCCGACGCGCTCGACGACGAGTTCTTCGGCCAGGACGCGCATCCGATGCGGCGCGGCAGCTTCGTGCTCCTGTGTCACGCCGCGTTATCGTCGCGCGACGGCGCGCAGGCGCTCGCGCGCATCGCGAACTTCATGCGCCTCGTGCTCGACGAGCTGACTTTCGAGCTCGATATCGACAAGACGCGCGTGCGCATCTGGCTCGATGACAAAGGCCCGCCCAAGACGATGTTCGCCTACGCGACGGGGTTCATCCTCGTGTACGGGCTGCTGTGCTGGCTGGTCGGGCGGCGCATTCCGTTGCTGGCGGCGCATATGCGCTGTCCCGAGCCCGCCGACAGCGACGAATACCGGCTGATGTTCTGCAACGATCTTCGATTCGACGAGACGCGCTCGTTCGTCGACCTGTCGGCGGAATGCGCGGCGCTGCCGGTCGTGCAGACGCCCGCGACGCTCAAGCGCTTCCTGCGCGACGCGCCGGCGAATTTCATCGTGAAATATCGCAATCCGGATTCGCTCGCGGCGCGCATCAGAACGCGCCTCAGGCAAACCGCGCCGACGGACTGGCCCGAAGCCGAGAGCATCGCGGCGGCGCTCCACATGGCCGAAGCGACGTTGCGACGCCGCCTGAAACAGGAAGGGCTCACCTATCAGACGATCAAGGACGCGTTGAGACGCGATCTCGCGATCGCGCGCCTCGCACATACGCAGCAGACGATCCCGCAGATCTCCGACGCGCTCGGCTTCGCGGAACCGAGCGCCTTTCGCCGCGCGTTCAGGAAGTGGACGGGCGTGCGCCCCGCGGATTATCGCCGGGAGGGCTGACTGCGGGCGCGCTTCGGGGCTGCTATATTGAATCGACGATGACCTCGCATCACGGAGCGCGCCATGAAGAAAGCCAGCCGAGATGAACGTTCGAAGCAGGATCGGCCGGACCCGGCCAACGAAGAGGACTTGCTCGACGAAGCGCTGGAGGAAACCTTCCCCGCCAGCGACCCGATCGCCGTGCACCCCGAGCCGGACACCCCGAAGGACGGCAAAAAGAAATAGTTATTCGCCCGCTTCGGGCTCATCCGGGCTCGACAGCAGCACCACGAGCTTTTCCACATGCTGGTGCAGGAGCTTCACGTGCTTGTCGATCTGTTCGAGACGCCCGGTCAGGTCGGCCTTCGCGGACTCGCTCATGCGATCCGACGCGATGAGTTCGTCGACCTTCGGCTGCATGCCTTCCACCTGAAGCAGCCCGAGCTGCCGCTCCAGGCGGCGCAAATCCTGTGACAGCAGTTCGCGATTCTTGCGAAAGAGCAGATCGCGGCGGTTCGTTTCAGCCTGTTGCTGGGCGAGATCGGCGACGCGGCGCGTCGCCTCGGTCTGGGAAAGCAGTGGTTCGGGGCCGCGCAGCACGGAGCGCTTCGGCGCGGGATGAGCCGTGCCGCGAAACACGGCCATCGGCGTTTCCTCGTCGATCGCGCGCAGGACGTCGGCCGGGACCTCCTCCAGCGTGCGGCGCTCGTCCATCCAGTGCGGCGGCAGGCCGGTCACGAGCTCGATGCCGCGCACGAATTCCTCGTTGAAATCGCGCTGACCGGCGACGATCAGCTTCATGAACGTCGGCGAGAAGCTCATCATGCGCGCGAGACGCGCAGCGCCGCCCGGCGTCCCGACCAGCACGTTCAGATTGGACCGCCAGACAAGGAACAGCGTTTCGTCGAAATCTTCCATGAACAGGCTCCAGGCAGACCGACGCGCCCGATTGTGCGCATCAGCGTTGCGCGCGCGAGATCCGCGCGCATGCATATCCGGTTCCCGAATATCGCTGCGCACCTCGACCGGTGCGCCGTCCACATACCGCATAAAACACCATACTAACGTCATCGGCAAGCGTGGCGGACATGGCACGCGCGCGACGCGACAGTTGCATCGCCGCCACACGCATTCCGCCGGCCCGCTTACGGCTCGTTGCGCAGATAACCTTCCTTGCTCGGATCGAGCATGCGCCAGGAAACGATGAGCGAAATCGCGCACATCACGGTGACATACCAGAAGAAGGTCGATTCGCTGCCCACCGATTTGAGCCACAGCGCGACGTATTCCGCCGAGCCGCCGAACACCGCGTTGGCGACCGCATACGACAGGCCGACGCCCAGCGCGCGCACTTCCGGCGGGAACATTTCCGCCTTGATGAGACCGCTGATCGACGTATAGAAGCTCACGATCGCGAGCGCGATCACGACCAGCACGAATGCCATGACCGGGCTCGCCACCGTGGACAGCGCGTGCAGCAGCGGCACCGTGCCGATGGTCGCGAGCCCGCCGAACCACAGCATCGACGCGCGGCGGCCGATACGATCCGACAGCGCGCCGAACAGCGGCTGCAGCAGCATGTAGACGAAGAGCGCCGCGGTCATCACGTTGCTGGCGGTTTTGGCATGCATGCCCGCCGTGTTGACCAGATACTTCTGCATGTAGGTCGTGAACGTGTAGAAAATCAGCGAGCCGCCCGCCGTGAAGCCCACGACGGTCATGAACGCGGCCTTGTGCTTCATCAGCCCGGCGAGCGTGCCCGCTTCCTTGCGATCGCGCGTTTCGGCGGTCGAGGTTTCATCGAGCGAGCGTCGCAGGTAGAGCGAAACCAGCGCCGCGCATGCGCCGATGAAGAACGGCACGCGCCAGCCCCACGCCTTCAGCTCTTCCGTCGACAGAAACTGTTGCAGAACCACCAGCACGAGCAGCGCGGCAAGCTGGCCGCCGATCAGCGTCACGTACTGGAACGACGCGAAGAACCCGCGCCGGCCGCGCAGCGCCACTTCACTCATGTAGGTCGCGCTCGTGCCGTACTCGCCGCCCACGGACAAACCCTGGAACAGGCGCGCGATCAGAAGCAGAAACGGCGCCCACGCGCCGATGGATGCGTAGGTCGGCAGAAAGGTGATGACGAGCGAGCCGCCGCACATCATGAGCACGGAGATCATCATCGCGTTGCGGCGGCCGTGCTTGTCGGCGATACGGCCGAAGAGCCAGCCGCCGATCGGGCGCATCAGGAACCCCGCCGCGAACACGCCCGCGGTGTTCAACAACTGGACCGTCGGATTGCCGCCCGGAAAGAACGCCGACGAAAAATACAGCGCGAGGAACGAGTAGATATAAAAATCGAACCACTCGACGAGGTTGCCCGACGAAGCCCCGACGATTGCGAAAACGCGGCGCCGGGTGTCCTCTGCGGTATAAGCGGGAAGGTCGGTCATGTTGTTTCTGATCTCTTGGTCACTGTCTGGATGGCGTTTGCCGGGGCTCGTGACCCCGGTCCGGGCGCTCTTGCGGCGTTCGGGCGCAAGTTTATACGACGGTTCGGGCGAAAGCGCGCTCACGTGGCGCGCCGAACACGGCCGAAAGTCATAAGCGAATTCGCGCAGCCGCGCGGTTGCGCCGTCTCCGACGATGACGTCAGGTGTCCGCCGAGGCTTGCCGCAAAAGCATTCGCCGCCCTTGCGACCGCTTTATGCGACGCTTTCGACGCGTTCCGCCGATGCCTCGGTCGTTCACGTTAGGTAATTACCCTGATCAAAGATTTTGCTGACTATTTATCGATAAAGTCTCGGAATCACGATTCGCATCGACGAGGACCGCATGAATCCGCATCAACCGATCACCCTCGACGCCGCGCTGGCGTCGAAGTTCGCTCAGGTCGCGCTCGGCCATCTGACGCGCGAATATCCGAACAAGCTCGATCACGTGATGGCGAGCGAGTCCGATGTCCAGAGCCCGCGCGCGCTCCATCCGATCTTCTACGGCAGCTTCGACTGGCATTCGTGCGTGCACGGCTACTGGCTGATCGCGCGGCTCTACGACCGCTTTCCCGGATTGCCGGAGGCGCCGCGCATCCGTGCAGGGATCGACGAACATTTCACCGATGCCAACGTCGCGGCCGAAGTCGCGTATCTGCAACGCACGGCTGCGCACGGCTTCGAGCGTCCCTACGGCTGGGCGTGGCTGCTCGCGCTCGCCGGACAACTCCACTCGATGCCTTCCGACGACGGCAAGCGCTGGGCCCGTGCGCTTGCCCCGCTCGCCGATGCGTTCGTCGCGCGCTTCGAGGAGTTTCTGCCGAAATCGACGTATCCGCTTCGGGTGGGCACGCACTTCAACATGGCATTCGCACTGACGCTCGCGATCGGCTACGCGCGCGCCACAGAGAACGCGGGCTTCGAACGCCTGCTGAGCGATACGGCCTTGCGCTGGTTCGAGAAGGACGAAGGCTGTCAGGCGTGGGAGCCGGCGGGCGACGAGTTCCTGTCGCCGTCGCTGATGGAAGCCGTGTTGATGCGCCATGTGCTGCCGGGCGATCAGTTCGTCGGCTGGTTCGACCGGTTTCTGCCGCGCATTGCCGCGCGCGAGCCGGCGACGCTCTTCACGCCCGCCACGGTCACGGATCGCAGCGACGGCAAGCTCGCGCACCTCGACGGCCTGAACCTCTCCCGCGCGTGGTGCCAGCGCACGATCGCGCGGGCATTGCCTGCTGGCGACGCGCGCATCGCGGTGCTCGAAACGGCCGCGAACGAACATCTGGCGTCGGGCATCGCGCATGTTGCGGGCGATTACATGGGCGAGCACTGGCTCGCGACATTCGCGCTGCTGGCGCTCGAAGCCTGATCCGCCTCAGACGCGCGGCTGAAACGCGATCACGCCCATGCCGATGAGCGCGATCGCCGCGCCCGCGATGTCCCACGCCGTCGGCCGGATGCGATCGACGGCCCATAGCCACGCGATCGCCACGCCGATATACACGCCGCCGTACGCCGCATAGATGCGCCCGGCGGCGGCGTCGTGCAGCGTGAGCAGCCAAGCGAACAGCGCGAGCGACAGCGCGCCGGGCACGACGAGCCACGGCGAGCCGCCCTCCCTGAGCCATCGATACGGGAAATAGCAGCCGGCGATCTCGGCGATGGCCGTGACGACATAGAGCGCGAATGTTTTCATGACGCGCATTATCGACGCCCGCCCGAAGTTGCGCCGCCATCGCCGCGCCCGGACAATGACGCGCTTGTCACGAACCGCCGGCCCGAACACCTTGCAGACGCCCCCACAAAACGATTCGACCGAAACCGCCGCGCTGCCCGTGCACTGGCACAAGCGCGTGTTGACGCTCGCGTTTCCGATCGTCCTCGCCAACCTCACGCAGCCGATTCTCGGCGCGGTCGATACGGCCGTCGCCGGGCATCTCGACGGGCCGCAGTATCTCGGCGGCGTCGCGCTCGGCGGACTCGTGTTCAGCTTCGTGTTCTGGGGTTTCGGCTTTCTGCGCATGGGCACGACGGGACTCGTCGCGCAGGCGTTCGGCGCGCATGACGACGAGGCTTTGCGCGCGAGCGTGCTGCGCGCCCTGCTGCTCGCGCTCGTGATCGGCGCGGCGGTGCTGGCGCTGCAGGTGCCGATCATCCGTTATGGGCTCGTCGCGCTGGGCGGCAGCGCCGCCGTGCAGGACACGGCGAGCGCGTATTGTCATGCGCGCATCTGGGCCGCGCCGTTCGCGCTCGGCAATTACGTCGTGCTCGGGTATTTGCTCGGCTGCCAGCGCGTGCGGCTCGCGCTCGTCACGCAGATCTTCATCAATCTCGTGAATATCGTCGCGGTGTTGCTGTTCGTGTATCGCTTCGACTGGGGCATCGCGGGCATCGGCGCGGCGACTGCCTTCGCGGATTTTTGCGGCTTCGCGCTCGGCGTCGCGATCCTGTGGCATTCGCGTCCGCGCGGCCTCGCACCGCTCGCGCTGGGTTCGATCTTCGATGCGCACGCGCTCAGGCGGCTCGTCGCGATCAACCGCGACATCTTCATCCGCACGATCTGTCTGCTCGGCTCGTATGGCTGGTTCGCGCATCTCGGCGCGCGGGAGGGCGACGCGATCCTCGCCGCCAACGCCGTCCTGCTCAATTTTCAGACATTCATGTCTTTCGGACTCGACGGCTTCGCGCACGCGGCCGAAGCGCTCGTCGGCGCGGCGGCCGGCGCGCGCGACCGTCACGCGTTCCGGCAGGCCGTGAAGATCACAATGTTCTGGTCGGCGATCGGCGCGGCGGGCTTTTCGGTCGTCTACTGGATGAGCGGCGAATGGATCATCGGCAAGCTGACCGATCAGGCCATCGTGCACGCGGCGGCGGTGCGCTATCTGCCGTGGGCGTCGATTCTGCCGCTCGCATCGGTGGCGGGCTTTCAGCTCGACGGCGTGTTCATCGGCGCGACCCGCACGCACGAACTCATGAAAGCGATGGCCGTCTCGCTCGCGGTGTTCCTGCTCGCCGCCTGGGCGCTCGCGGGATCGCTCGGCAATCACGGACTGTGGCTCGCGCTCACGCTTTTCATGGTGGCGCGCGGCATCACGCTCGCGGTTCAGGTGCCCGCGATCGAGCGCGCGGCGTGCGCGCCCGATCGGCGCTGAGTCACTGAGGAAGCGGCTTCACGGCGGCGAGGCCATCGAGCAGCGCCTTGTGGAACGCCGCCGGGTCCTGCATCTGCGGCGCGTGGCCCAGTTCGGGAAACTCGACGAGCCTCGCGCCCTCGATGCGCTCCTTCGCCAGCTTCGCGAGATCCGGATAGTGGCCGAGCGTCGGACGAATTTCCGGCGGCGCGAAATCCTTGCCGCAGCAGCGTCGGCGTTTTCAACTGATCGAATTCGTAGACGACCGGCTGCGTGTAGAAACGTGCGGTGTACACGTTTTTCGATGCCGCTCGAATGTTCATTCCATCAAGCTTGAAATCAAGTGTGTGCCGGAGGCGGTACGTGTAGCGACTCCTTGCATTGCATCGCCAGACAGACCGGTGTCTAAGTCATACTTAGGCCGCCTGAGTCGCCTTTCCGGAACGCACCACAAACCGTACCCGTTCACCAATCTTTGGACGGACAGCGTCCGACGAACTCTTGTGTATAGCGACTTTATATGGGCCGTAACTAACCTCAATTAATTCACCTTTGCGATCATTTCGAACAACAGATCCGAGATAAATTCCGTCCGCAAGTCGTAGCTCGGTCGCCGCCACCCCGATTTTGCTTCTATTTCTTTCTCCTTTTCTTGCATTATCGAGGCGCTGAAATTGATGCTCTGAAAGTTTCTTTAGAATAAGCCCCGTTACCTCAGGAGCTCTATTACTATTATTTGGCAATTTTTGATCAAACAGGATCTTCACTGCCAGCTCAAACGCAGATTTAAACTCACAATCAATCCTAGTGAGCGTTTCAAGAAATTTCCTGTCATTTAGACCAGAGTGTTTTGACAAAGCTGTAGCTATAATACGCTTCACTAAAAGTGCTATGTGAAATACCCACTCTTTCATGCTCGGCCTGTGCACGATTGCTGATTTAACTTTCGATACAATATGATGAGCCGCGAAATAAAGTCCAGGGTAATCTGTGTCGGAAAACAGTTCACCAGACTTATCGCGATTATACTCTTCCAGCAAAGTTCCGTAGTAATAGTGAATTTTATGCGGCTCTTCCAATACCACCGAAACAAATGATTTTATCAGGGCAGGAGCCGTGACAACCAGATAGTGACGAATGTCTTGATCATCGAACTGATGAGGCCGACGCTCGTAATAATATTCGAAATTTGAATTTCTCATCGCACTGAAGAATTCTTCTAAACGACGATGATATGGTTTGATTGTCGCGAACGCCTCTTTAACTACTAGGGACTGGCTGTTCGTAGTGGATATTATTTGACCGCTCAGATCTACGTCTGACGTCTCGATTATCTTCACTGTCAAGTACATATCGGGACTCAAAACGCTTCGATTTTTGTACAAGACACGACTAGTCTGACATCCATTTACCACTTGAAATTGCGAAATCTTGAAGTAATCGCCTGAAGGAATAACCTTTTTCGCAACGATGGTCACGCCATTATTCAAAATCGCAAATCGATCTCGTTCACCGACGGAATTGATGGTAGCAGCGATGTCTTCATTAACCGGATTATTAACGCCGAGAAAATCACGAACATTTTCGAAGAACAAGCCCTTATTGAGTTCACCGCTCTCTTTTTCTATCAAGCCAACATAGTCACTGCAGTTTACAACTCCAATGTATGCCGCACTAGCGCCGTTAATTCCAGGCAACGCCACATGTCTCTGGAAAGATATTTGTTTTTGGATATCGTTTTGTGTTTCACGGTACAGTCTTGCGAGTTCGTCCCCATCGCGGACGCGCCAATCGACCTCCGAGGAAAGATAACGGATACTGCGAAGGCTATTAATTTCACTCTCAATTATCGGAGTGGCCTGACTCGTCGCCTTGTCAAACGAACCGGTGAATGCGTAGGACAAACTAATCGCTGGCAGTTGCGCCATTTTCGCGGCACGCTCATAAATGACCTTTTTGATAGCAAAGGCCCTTTTTAATTCTGACGGAATCACCGTCTCGTCTTGACCAAAAAAAAGCTTTACCGTACCGCTAAATTTAAGAAAGTCCCCCAAATCAAAACTCGACGAGGTCTTAGCTTGTGTAAAATAAAACTTTGCTGAAAACTGACTTTTGGTGAACTGCTCGACGTCCGCAACTTCGCCTACCAAGACTCCCCCGATCGCGATCCCGACACCATCGACCCCCATGCACTCGCCGGTGCCAATCAAATCAAAGTCGAATGAATCGTAGTGGTCGGCCTTCAGCAAGCAATAGTTTGTGAATTTCTCGAACTGCTTGTCCGGCGCATCTTGTTGAAGGTCATGTCGAATAACAAATTCTTTCAGCATGCCGCCTAAGATGATGTTGTCCATAGTCCCTGTATCGGATGATTGTTTTAGGTTTGCTCGCTGCGAGATCTTACGCTGGAACATCCACGGAATGAAGCACTTCGTGGGCAGCTCGCTACAAAGTAGCCAAGCCGGTCGGTAATGGCTTGATTCAAACGGTTGCAGCGCGAGGTCTTTCTCGCGCTGCAACCGTTTGAGGATATGGTTCAATGGGTACGGTCTTGCACGTTTGTCGGGCGCCCTCGTCCGCATACGGCACTGTCGAATAACCGTCCGTGCCAACTGAGTGATTGCCTTTGGGCAGGGCAGGCAACGGCGTGATTAACCACCCTTAGCCGCCCGAGTTGCCCGCTAACGATGTTTTGGAGAGTACGATCACGGGTCACAAGTCGTTTGAAAACTCAGCGACCTTCCGACGTCGCCGCCAGCCCATCGAGCAGCGCCTTGTGAAACGCCGCTGGGTCCTGCATCTGCGGCGCGTGGCCCAGTTCGGGAAACTCGACCAGCCTCGCGCCCTCGATGCGCTCCTTCGCCAGCTTCGCGAGATCCGGATAACGCCCGAGCGTCGGACGAATCTCGGGCGGGGCGAAATCCTTGCCGATGGCGGTCGTGTCCTTGTCGCCGATCAGCAGCAGCGTCGGCGTTTTCAACTGATCGAATTCGTAGACGACCGGCTGCGTGTAAATCATGTCGTAAATCAGCGCCGAGTTCCACGCGACGACGTCCTTGCCCGGCCCGCGATACATGCCCGCGAGCATCTGCACCCACGGCTCGTAATGGGCGCGCCATTGACCGGAGTAGTACGTGCTCGCTTCGTAACGGCGGATGCCATCGGCGCTCGTTTTCAGCTCGCGCGCATACCAGTCGTCGACCGATATCGACGGCACGCCTTTCGCCTTCCAGTCTTCGAGCCCGATCGGATTGACGAGCACGAGCTGCTCCGTCTCACGCGGATACATCAGTGCATAGCGAACCGCGAGCATGCCGCCCGTCGAATGCGCGATGAGCGTCGCCTTCGATACGCCCAACGCCCCGAGCAGCGCATGCGTGTTGCGCGCGAGCTGCTGGAAGCTGTATTGATAGCGCGCGGGCTTGGTCGACTTGCAAAAGCCGATCTGATCCGGTGCGATCACGCGATAGCCCGCATCGGTCAAGCTTTCGATGGTCTGCTTCCAGGTCGCCGAACAGAAGTTCTTGCCGTGCAGAAGCACCGCGGTACGGCCGTTCGGATGCAGCGGATGCACGTCCATATAGGCCATGCGCACGACCTGGCGCTGCGACGTGAGCGCAAACTGCGCAACCGGATACGGATAGTCGAAGCCTTGCAACTCGGGACCGTAAGCGGGACCGTCATTGCTGGTCGATTGCGCGGCGTCCTCGGCATGCGCGTGAAAAGCGCAGGACAGCGCGAGAGACAACACCAGAGAACGAAGAACGGACGAATTCATTTTTGGTTTCGGGATGACGTCGGCCGACGCATTCTAGCGCGCCTGAATTTCACACGCGCCCGCGCGTTCGCCCGCCCCGCGCGCTGTCTCGAGCGCTTATACTTGCGGCCCCGAACGTCGACTGGACCTTCTCAAGCATGCCATTCCGCATCAAGGCATTCGCCGCCGCGCTCCTCGCATTCGTCTGTGCCAGCGCATCCGCGAACGACTGCCCGCAGTTCAGTCCGAACGGTCGCGCGCCCGTCGTCGTCAACTCGAAGATGCGCGCGGCGACGCAGGAAGTCTGTTACACCGACTTCGCGCTGCTTCATTCCGGCATCACGAAAGGCCCGCTCTGGTCGGCGGAGCATCTGACCGCGAACAGTGTCGATGAAGCGAAGAACAACACGCGCACCAATCGCTTTTTCGTCGACAAGCGCCTGCCGCCCGGTGATAGCGCGCAGCTTTCCGATTACAAGAAGAGCGGCTACGACCGCGGCCACATGAGCCCCGCGGGCGATCGCGCGAGCAAGAAAGGCATGGCCGAATCGTTCTCGCTCGCGAACATCGTGCCGCAGGATCCATCGAACAATCGGCGCATCTGGTCGCGCATCGAGCAAGCGGTGCGCAGGCTGACTGAGGAATCGGGCGAGGCGTTCGTCGTCACGGGGCCGCTCTTTTCGGGCCGTCAGTTGCAGACGATCGGCGAATCGCGCGTGTTCGTGCCGACGCAACTGTATAAGGTGGTTTATCTGCCGCAGCGTCAGATCGCGTTCGCGGTGGTGGTCGAGAACACGCCGACCAACACCTACACGATGAAAACCGTGCGCGAGCTGGAAGCGATGAGCGGCCTCGCATTTCCCGGCATACCGGACGGACTGAAGGACAAACGAATTGGAGGGTTGCAAGGTGTTTAAGCCATTTGCGAACGATACGGACGTGTTGAACATCGCGGGCGACGCGGTCAACATCGAAAACGGTGTGAAGCGCCTGACGATCAGCGTCGATCTGACGATCGCGCGCGACAAGGCGGGACTCGCAAACGCGCTCGCGCTTCAGAAGGCGATCGGTGCGATCATCGAAGTCTTGCAGAGCGATGCGTCGCTGCCCGCGAAGCTGCCCGACGAACCGGGCGCGCCGTCGGGCACCGCCGACAATCCGTTCATCTGAAGCGGCGATCGTCGGAAACAGCCGCGCGGAGAATCGAAGTGATCGAATGCCATGTCGGCCCGAGCCCGCTCGGGCACATCCTGTATCGCGCCGAAAACGACTGCCTGACGGGGCTCTTCTTCGTCGGACAGAAGCATTTTCCCGACGGCCTGCCGCAGCCGACGCTGTCCGACGCGCTGCCCAGATCGCGCGTGATTATTGAGGCGCGCGAGCAGATCGGCGAGTACTTCTGCGGCGTGCGCAAGGAATTTTCGATCGCGCTGAACCTCGACGGGACGGCGTTTCAGCGGCAAGTCTGGGATGCACTGCGGCAGATTCCCTTCGGCGAAGCATGGACCTACGGCGATCTCGCGCGCCGGCTCGGCTTGCCTATGGGCGCGTCGCGGGCCGTGGGCGGCGCCAACGGCCGCAATCCGGTTGCGATCATCGTGCCGTGTCATCGCGTGATCGGCGGCGACGGGGAATTGACCGGCTACGCAGGCGGCGTGGAGCGCAAGCGTCATTTGCTCACGCTGGAAGGCGGGCCGGGGCGCGAGCAACTCACGCTTTTCTGAACCGACGTCTTCGACGCGTGAACGAAAAAGCCCGCGAACCTTCCGGTTCGCGGGCTTTTTTTCGTGGGGCGCTGTCCTTCGTGAAATTACGGCATGAGCGTGACTTCCACGCGGCGATTCTCCGCACGACCAACGTCCGTTGCGTTAGACGCGATCGGGTTCGTCTTGCCAAATCCCTTCAGCGAGTATTTGTCGGCATGCAGGCCGCGCTCCTTTAGATACGTGAGCACAGCTTGAGCGCGACGCTTCGACAAACCGACGTTGTAGGCATCGGGGCCCGTCGAATCCGTATAACCCTCGACGGTCACGGACGCGAAGTTCGCACCCTGCGATTCGGCGACGAGCTGATTCAAAATGCCCTTGGCCTTAGGCGTCAACACAGCGCTATCGAACGCGAAGTTCGTTTTCTCGTCCAGCAAGACCTTGCGCGGCGCGGGGGCCATTGCCTTGGCGGGAGCCGGCTGTGGCTCGTTTGCGGGCGCGGCGGGAGCCGGTGTAACGGGAGCCGGCTGAGCCTGCTGTACCGGCGTCGCGCAGTTGAAGATCACGCTGCGGGGATCGTTGGGCGCTTGCGTGCCGACGAGCGTCTGGAGCACATTGACCGGCTGATTGCCGCACATCTTCTGAGCAGCAGTCATACAGGCGCTGCCCTTCTCAAAAACGCCGTAGCATTCGGCGCGGTAAGCCTTTTGGCCATCCGACGTCTGAATTTGGCTGATATTGAACGCCGGTCCCGAGGTGGACGAGCAGCCCGCGAGTGCAGCAGCGGCGATAAGACTAACGGCAAGGGTTTTCGTGAGCAATTTGGTGTACATGCGAGTCAATTTGAAAGCGCGAAGCCGCTGAAAGCGCGCCTCATTTCCGGGCCTTGGGGCATTCCCAAAGGCGGCAGGCAGATTCATGATTCGATTTCGGATGCGTTCAACTATCGATGAGCAATCCAAAAGCTGCGGGATTGTAGCCCGGTGTTTCGTGCGCTTTAAGCGGACAACTCCCAAATTGCAGAGCTCTGACACACGTACTGCAAAATGCCTATTTGACCGACGTGGGGAGATCGCCGTCCGACTGCTTTTGCAGTTCCTGCACACGCGTCTGCAGCGCGCGAAGCTGCGCCTGCGCGGCCGCCTGCTCGGTACGCAATTCGCGGATCGCGTTCTGCTGCTCCAGCTGATGGGTCGTCACCTGGCTTTTCTGCGCGCGAGCAATATCGAGATCCGCCTGCAGCCGATTGGCCCGTTCCTGCTGGACGGAAATTTGCCGGTCGGCATACGCCTTTTCCGCTTCGAGCTTGATGCGCTTGATTTCGGCATCGGCGAGCGAAGTGGATGTTTTCGCGAAATCGGAATAGACGGCTTCGGCACGCGCCTCGTTTTGCGTTTTAAAGACGCGCCAGATATTGCTTTGTTGAAACAGTGCAACGTAATAAGTCATCTGCTCGGCATAATACGAAAGACTTGCGCCATAACTGCCATTGTAAGTCCTGCGCAACTCTATTATTTTGCCGGTCGTAATGAGCGTTTCGCGTTCCGCGACATCGCCATTTGTCGTAACGGCCTTTTCCGGACTGTTCGGCGTTGGACCAGCGCGCATATCGCCGGCGGCGCAAGCCCACGGGAGCGGCATGAGAAAACTCGCCGCGATTAGCGCGATTTCCGCAATCACCAAACGCTTCATTGCGATTCTTCCATAAAGGCAAAGCAGATCGTCCGTAATGGATTATGGCGCTGTAATGCCATTAATTCCAGACGATCCAAATGGCTTATATCCGATCGCGATTAAAGCACGTCAACTCAAATCGTGGGCTGTTGTCCGGAGCGTTCATTCATCAATCGCGCTTCAGTTGCACGGCGCACGATTTCGCTCGGCTTGAAAATGCGCGAATCCCCGTGTTCTGCGGGCATGCGCGAGAAAATGTCTCGGTCTGCCCGAAAGTCGAACGGCGTGTCCGACAAAATGCGCGCGTCGGGCAAGGGCTCTACGGCGTGAACCGGCGCGGCGGACATGGCGAAAAACGCGAAAACGCTGGCAATGAGCGCAAAAGCGCCCGGGATCGAGTGCGAACGGTGCATGGCAAGGAGAAGGCAATGAGGGCGCACGAGCGCCGGAATGGAGCCGCCGCGAGAAACACACGGCGTTCGTGTACTGAATCGTTCGCCATTTCAACAGCTGTCGCGCCCCCTGCCCATGAGAGAGTTCTCAAACAATTCTTGCCCGCGGGCCGCCTATCCCATCCGACATAGCGATCAGGCGTGAAAAATGCGTGCCGTAGGCGTTCGCTTGCCAGAGCAAGCATGGCCAGCGCACGCCTCGTGGAGCGCAGCGACGAAGCAGAGAACGGCCCGCAAACGGCACGGCCGCGGGACTCATTGGTGCGGCAAGCAGCCACAGCTTGCCAAGAGTCCGCCATAATGCGCCTTCGCAAAAATGCTGAATCGCCAAGTAAAAACGAAAATGCCATGACTCAAGACGACAAGCACTCGACCGATCAACCCAGGCAGTCCGCCGCCAACGACGGCAACGTGACGACCGGCGTCGCGGGCCTGGACGAAATCCTGGGCGGCGGTCTCGTCGAAGGCGGCCTGTATCTGATCGAAGGGATGGCGGGCGCGGGCAAGACGATTCTCTCGTCGCAGATCGGCTTTCACCGCGTCGCGCAGGGCGACATGGTGCTGTACATCACGCTGATCGCCGAATCGCATACCAAGCTGCTGTCCCACCTGCGGGCGCTCTCGTTCTACAACGCCGACGCCATCTCCGACCGGATGCTCTTCGTCTCCGGCTATCACGAGTTGATGCGCGACGGCCTGTCCGGTTTTCTTGCGCTGATCGCCGCGACGATCAAGACGAGCCGCCCGCGCTTCATGGTCATCGACGGTTTTCGCAGCGCGCGCGAATTCAGCTCGACGGAGCTCGAACTCTCGCAGTTCATCCACGAGCTGTCGGCGTTCGTGAGCGCCGCGCGCTGCACGACGCTGATCCTCGCGCCGCTTTCCGGCAACGAGCCGCACCCGGAGCACACGCTCGTCGATGGGCTCATCGAACTGAACCGCTACAACACCGGCATGCGTCGCGCCCGCGAGATCGAAGTTCACAAGCTGCGTGCCCGCGATCATCTGCTCGGCAAGCACTTCTTCAAGATCACCGAAAACGGCCTCGTGACCTTTCCGCGCATCGAGGCGTCGCCCGCCAACGATCTCGGGACGCCGGACTTCACGAGCAAGCTCGGCTTCGCATTTCCAGATTTCGACCAGATGCTCGGCGGCGGCGTCGTGCGCGGCTCGACGACCACGCTCGTCGGGCCGTCGGGCGTCGGCAAGACGCTCATGTCGCTCAAGTTCCTGCAGGCGGGCGTGGAGCGCGGCGAGCGCTGCGTCTATTTCGGCCTGTACGAGTCGCCCGAGCGGCTGCTGGCGAAAGCGCAGTCGGTCGGTATCGATCTCGTGCCGGCCGCGCAGGACGGCCGCCTCGCGATTCACTGGCATCCTGCCGTCGAACTGGCGATCGATGAGCTCGCCGTCGAACTGATGAACGCGGTGAGGAACGCGAACGCGTCGCGGCTCGTGGTCGACGGTATCGACGGATTCTTTCAATCCGCGAACCGCACCGAGCGCTTCGGGCTCTTTCTCAACGCGCTCACGCACCGCCTGCGCGATGCGGGCGTGACCACCATCCTTACCGAGGAGCTGCCGCTCTACGGCGATGCGGGTCTGCCCACGACGCTGCGCGCGTCCGCGATGACGGAGAACATCGTGCTCATGCGGTACGTGGAGGCGAATTCCGCGCTGTATCGCATGGTGTCGATCGTCAAGCAGCGCGAAGGCCCGCACGATTCGGCGATTCGCCGTCTCACGATCGACTCGCGCGGCCTGCATATCAGCGAAGGCTTCATCGGCCCGACGGGCATGCTGTCCGGACACCCGTCGCTCGCGCCCGCGCTCTCTGTGTCGGATCCCGGCGCGCGCGCATGAAAAAAATCCTCGTCGTCGACGATGAATTCGACATTCTGACAACGTGGCGGCTCGTGCTCGAAATGGAGGGCTACGAGGTTTCCACGGCCTCCAACGGACGCACCGCGCTCGACGCGGCGCGCGCGAATCCGCCCGCGCTCGTCATTACCGACTGGATGATGCCGCACATGGACGGCGTCGAGCTGATCCGGCAACTGGCCGCGAGCGACGGGCTCGCAGGCGTGCCGGTGATTCTCATGAGCGCGGCGGCCAATGCGCCGGCGCTCGAACATCCGCACGCGCAGTTTCGCCGCAAGCCGCTTTCCATCGATGATCTGGTCGACAGCGTCAAAAGCCTTATCGGTCCGGCCTAAGCGGACTTAGGCACGCGGCGTGCTGTAGAGGTGCGTTCCGGCGATTCCGGAGTTACGAGAAACCGCTCAACCCGAAAGGAGGCACCATGGTGCAGGATCAAGTGGAAGGCGCGGCACAAAAAGTCGTCGGCAAGGTACAGGACGCGGTCGGCGCATTGACCGGGGATGAAGCGACGCAAGCCGAGGGCAAAGTGCGGCAGGCCTATGGCAACTTGCAGCAGAGCTACGGGCAGACCGTCGACAACGTGCGCCTGGCGGTCGCGAATCAGCCGCTTCAGGGCGTGCTGATCGCCGCGGCGGTCGGCTTCGTGCTCGGCGCGTTGTGGAACCGCGATCGTTGATGCGCGACTGGCAGAGCGCATGACGCATGGAAACGAGGCCGGCGTGGGCAACCACGCCGGCCTCGTCGTTTATTTCGCCTCGTGCGCGACGCCGGCGAGCGCCGCGGACCGCGCGCAACCAATGGCGATCGCGACGGCCGCCACGAGGAGCGCGCCATGCGCGCCGCCGAGCGCCGCCGCAACGGCAAGCCCGCACGACGCTGCCGCGCTCAAGGCGCTCGCGGCCGGCGCGCCCGCAGCACCGCCCATCGCGAGCGACAAATGCGCGGCGATCAGCGCGACCATCGCAACGACCAAGACCACGGCGTGCGCACCCGGTTGCGCGCCGAGCACATAAGCGAGGGCCGCGCACGCACCCGCGCAGACGAGATGCAGCGGCTGCAAGGACATGCTTTCGCGATTCGCCCGCGCGCAGACGAGACAAGCCAGAGCCGCCATCGCGCCGCCTGCGAAGACCGCATACGCGCCATTCGCGCCCGGCAGCACCCATGCGACGAAAGCGATCGTGGTGAGCGACGCGTGCGTCGATGCGCCCGAAGCAATCGAAGCGCTCCCGCCGAATCGATATCCGGCGAATCCCGCGACACCGGCGAGCAGGAGCGCGGCGGCCAGCGTCGCCACGGCGGCAGGGCCGCCGCTCGCGCAGGCCGCGACGACGATCACCGCGCCGGCTGCCACCAACGCACGCGCATGGGAACGCGCCGCGCCTGCCCGCATCGACGAACCCGCCGACAACGCCGCGAGCACGCACAGCGCGCCGGCCAGAGCATCGGACATGCGTCGCTCCTTCAGACGGCCAGCACGTTCGACAGCGTGCCGATGCCCGCGATCGACACATCCACGCGCGCGCCGTCCTTGATCGAACCGACGCCGATCGACGTGCCGCACGCGATCACATCGCCGGGCACGAGCGTCATGTCCTGCGATAGCATGCTCACCTGTTCGGCGGGCGAGAAGATCATATCGTCGAGCGGATAGTTCTGACGCTCGACGCCTTCGAGCGTCGTGACGACGTTCGCTGTGCGCCAGTCGAAGCCGTTGCCCGGCGTGACGATCGCGGGCCCGAGGCACGTGAACGTGTCGAAGCCCTTCGAGCGGCACCACTGCGCGAAGTTGGGATCTTGCTGCAGCAGTTCGATCGCGGTGACATCGTTCACGCACGTATAGCCGAAGATCGCCTCCTCGGCTTCCTCGACCGACGCCCCGCTCACCGTCTTGCCGATCACGATGCCCAGTTCGCCCTCGTACGCAATCTTGCCTTGATAACTCTTCGGCCGTCGGATCGACTCGTTCGGCCCGATCACCGACATCGGCGGCTTGATCAGAAAGAGCGGATGCTGCGGCGGCGCCTTGTCGAGCTTCTGCGACAGCGCGTAGTAGTTGTTCCACAACGCGATGACCTTGCTCGGCTGGCACGGCGCGAGCAGCGTGAGGTCGTCGGCGGCGAAGGAAATATCGGTCGGGCGCGGGCGGTCGAACATCGCGCCTTCGTGCTGCACGACGCGGCCCGAGTGCTGATCGAGCGTACCGAAGCCGATGCTGCCGCCGGCATTGCGAAAACGAATCCAGTGTGTCAAATCTGTCTCCTTGAGAATAGGAGCGCGGGCGTACATGGCCCGCGCTCTCGTCCCCTCCTCCTTACATCGGATCAGGCCCGCGCCGCGGGCCCACTTTTACTTCGCGCCGAGCATCATGACGGGCAGTTCCGTGGATGAGCTTGGCTGCTTCGCTTCGTTACAGGACAACCGTGCTGCTCATGTCGCGCGTCTCGGTTTCTATGGACGTGCCGGGTCCGCGCCGCCTTCTTTCGAAGGCGGCGGGAGGCAGAGCAATTGCGTGAGAGGCGTCTAGATCGCGCCGAGACTCTTCAGCGTTGCGACCTGATCGGGTGTATAGCCGAGTTCGGCCATGACTTCGTCCGTATGCTCGCCGAGCAATGGCGAGCGCACGACTTCGGTCGGGCTGTCGGACAGTTTGATCGGATTGCCGACCGTGAGATATTTGCCGCGCACCGGATGATCCACTTCGACCACCGTGCCCGTCTTGCGCAGCGACGGCTCTTCGGCGATTTCCTTCATCGAGAGAATCGGGCCGCACGGAATGTCGTGCTTGTTGAGGATTTCCATCGCCTGGAATTTGGTCTTCGACATCGTCCAGCGCTCGATCTCCGCAAAGATGTCCTTCAGATGCGGCAGGCGCGCGTTCGGCGTCTTGTAGTCCGGATGGTCGATCCACTCCTCTTTGCCGATCACCTTGCAGATTTCACCCCACACCGGCGCCTGCGTGATGAAGTAGATATACGCGTTCGGATCGGTTTCCCAGCCCTTGCACTTGAGAATCCAGCCAGGCTGACCGCCGCCCGATGCGTTGCCCGCGCGCGGCACCGCTTCGCCGAACGAGCCGTTCGGGTACTGCGGATATTCCTTCATCACGCCGGTGCGTTCCAGCCGTTGCTGATCGCGCAGCTTGACGCGACAGAGGTTGAGCACGCCGTCCTGCATCGCGGCGAGCACTTTCTGGCCGCGTCCGCTCGTGTTGCGCTGATACAGCGCCGTGACGATGCCGAGCGCGAGATGCAGGCCCGTGCCGGAATCACCGATCTGCGCGCCGCTGACCACCGGCGGGCCGTCGTCGAAACCGGTCGTCGAAGCCGCGCCGCCCGCGCATTGCGCGACGTTTTCGTAGACCTTGCAGTCCTCATAGGGTCCGGGGCCGAAGCCTTTTACCGAAGCGACGATCATCCGCGGATTCAACTCCTGGATGCGCTCCCACGTAAAGCCCATGCGATCGAGCGCGCCCGGCGCGAAGTTCTCGACGAGCACGTCGCATTTCTTCACGAGCGTCTCGAGCACCTTCTTCCCTTCGGGATTCTTGGTGTCGATGGTGATCGAGCGCTTGTTGTGGTTGAGCATCGTGAAGTAGAGGCTGTCGGCGTCGGGAATGTCGCGGAGTTGTTCCCGCGTGATGTCGCCCGCGCCCGCGCGTTCCACCTTGATCACGTCCGCGCCGAACCACGCGAGCAGCTGCGTGCAGGTCGGTCCCGACTGAACGTGCGTGAAATCCAGGATGCGCACGCCGTCCAGCGCCTTGCCAGAGTTGTTCACCGTCATGGCTTGTCTCCCAATTCTTTAGTTCGACGTTTATGGATTCAGATTCATTTGTACATCCTTTGCGCCATCGTGCCAGCCTTGCGCGCATCCTCGCGGCAGCTGCCGAGCATCTCGGCTCCCGTGATATACAATATTCCAGACACAATATTAGTCAACTGTAGTTCGGTCGGAACAAACCCTGTGATGCACTGCACGATTGTCTGAAATGCTCTACCGATGGTGCTTTCGCCATCATCGATATTGCGTCGCAGCAACTACCGTATTCCTCCGAAGTTTCGTCCATTACCCGCGTCAGTCCACCATACCCGCTAAAACCTTTTGCTCGCCGTGAAATCTGATATACAGTATTTCAGCGCGACGAGGGATGCGTTTTCGCCGCGCCTACTCCCATTAGAGGACATCAGGAGACGCAATGAATATCCACGAATATCAGGCGAAGACGCTGCTGCGAAAGTACGGCGTCGCGGTTCCGGAAGGCCGCGTCGCCTTTTCCGCGCAGGAAGCCGCCGACGCGGCGCGCGCGATTGGCGGACCGGTCTGGGTCGTGAAGTCGCAGATTCACGCCGGCGGCCGCGGCGCGGGACGCTTTTCCAATGATCCGGACGGCAAAGGCGGCGTGCGCGTCGTGAAGTCCGTGGACGCGGTGCGCGAGAACGCGCAGCAGATGCTCGGATCGGTGCTCGTGACGAAGCAGACCGGGCCGGCGGGCAAGGAAGTGAAGCGTCTCTATGTCGAGGAAGGCTGCGATATCGCGCGCGAGTTGTATCTCGGCATGCTGGTCGATCGCGCCACGTCGCGCATCACGATCATGGCATCGACCGAAGGCGGCATGGAAATCGAGGAAGTGGCGCACCGCACGCCGGAAAAGATCCTCAAGGTCGCGATCGATCCGGCGACCGGGCTGCAACCCTTTCACACGCGTCAGATCGCATTCGGCCTCGGTCTGAGCGGCAAGCAAGTCGGCGCGGCGTCGAAATTCATCACGGCGCTGTATCAGGCGTTCGTCGATCTCGACGCGTCCATCGTCGAAGTGAATCCGCTCGTCGTGACCGGTTCCGGCGACGTGATGGCGCTCGACGCCAAGCTCAATTTCGACGACAACGCGCTCTATCGCCATCCCGACATCGAAAAGCTGCGCGACGAGGACGAGGAAGATCCCGCCGAAATCGAAGCGGCGAAACACGGTCTGAACTACGTGACGCTCGACGGCAACATCGGCTGCATGGTGAACGGCGCCGGCCTCGCGATGGCCACGATGGACATCATCAAGCTATACGGCGGCGAGCCGGCCAACTTTCTCGATGTCGGCGGCGGCGCGACGCAGGAACGCGTGGCCACCGCATTCAAGCTGATTCTGCGCGACCCGAAAGTGCGCGGCATTCTGGTCAACATCTTCGGCGGCATCATGCGTTGCGACGTGATCGCGCAAGGCGTCGTCGCGGCCGCGCGCGAAGTCGATCTGCGAGTGCCGCTCGTCGTGCGCCTCGCTGGAACGAACGTCGATGCGGGCCGCGAAATCCTGCGCACCTCCGGCCTCACGATCATCCCCGCCGAAAACCTCGCCGATGCCGCCGACAAGATCGTCGGCGCCGTCGCTCACTGAGAGGACACCAGCATGAGCGTCTTGATCAATAAAGATACGAAAGTGATTTGCCAGGGCTTCACCGGCGCGCAAGGCACTTTTCACTCGGAGCAAGCGATCGCGTACGGCACGCGCATGGTCGGCGGCGTGACGCCCGGCAAAGGCGGCACGACGCATCTGGAGTTGCCCGTGTTCGACACCGTCGCGGATGCGGTCGCGAAAACCGGCGCCGACGCGTCCGTCATCTACGTGCCGCCGCCCTTTGCCGCCGATGCGATCCTCGAAGCCATCGACGCGCAGGTGCCGTTCATCGTCTGCATCACGGAAGGCATTCCGGTGCTCGACATGCTGCGCGTCAAGCGCGCGCTCGCCGGCTCGAACAGCCGGCTCGTCGGGCCGAACTGTCCGGGCGTCATCACGCCGGGGCAATGCAAGATCGGCATCATGCCGGGGCATATTCACCAGCCGGGGAAGATCGGCATCGTGTCGCGTTCGGGCACGCTCACGTATGAGGCCGTCGCGCAGACGACCGCCGCCGGGCTCGGGCAGACGACGTGCATCGGCATCGGCGGCGATCCGGTGAACGGCACGAATTTCATCGACTGCCTCGCGCTCTTTCTCGAAGACGACGCCACCGAAGGCATCATCATGATCGGGGAGATCGGTGGATCGGCGGAAGAGGAAGCCGCGCAATTCCTTAAGGAATCGAAGACCAAAAAGCCGGTGGTTGGCTTCATCGCCGGGACGACCGCGCCGCCGGGACGCCGCATGGGCCACGCGGGCGCGATCATCTCGGGCGGCTCGGGCACGGCGAACGCGAAAATCGACGCGATGAAGTCGGCGGGCATCCATGTCGCGGATTCGCCTGCCGCGCTCGGCGAAACGATGGTCCACGCGATACGCTAGTCGTATCGGTTCAACGATCCTGAACGCAAAAAAGGCTGCGCGGCAAACGCCACGCAGCCTTTTTCATGACTCGAACTTCAATCCGGCATCAGTCCAGAAAGTCGCAATTCGCCTCGACGAACGCCGCCAGATCCAGCGAATGCTGCTTCACGAGCCGCTCGACCAGCTCGGTGTCCCGCTTCTCCAGCGCCTCGATGATGCGCATGTGATCGACGATCGAGCGCGACGCCCGGTCGCTCTGCGAGATCGTCATCTTACGGATCGCGCGCACGTGCACGAAGATGTTCTTGATCGTCTCGAAAATGATTTCCGACTTCGACAGACGCACGATCGCGGAATGGAAAGCGATATTCGCATCCGAATACTCGTCGATGTGCTCGGCGGGCGTCGAGTCGCGGAAGTTGTCGAACATGTGGCGCAGATGGGCGATTTCCTCGTCCGTCGCGCGCTGTGTCGCGAGCCGCGCCGCCATGCTTTCCAGCGCCGCCCACATGTGGATCATCTCGACGATCTCGCGCTTGGTCTTGCGCAAGATATAGACACCCCGGCGCGGCACCGTGCGCAGGAAGCCTTCCTGCTCGAGCAGCGTCATGGCCTCGCGGATGGGTGTTCGCGAGACGCCGAGCGCTTCGGTCAGCTCTTTCTCGTCCAGACGGATTTCTTCCCGCGAGCGGTAGATATCCGCCTCGGCGATCGCCTGCCGCAGCTTCGCGTACGCCTGATCGCGCAGCGAAACCGTGGCATTGATCGGCTCCAGCGAAAGCGTGAGCCCGGACGGACGAACGTCGGGGCGAACTTCCGGTCTGTCTACGGATTGAGTATCAGATGGCATTGATGGCTTGATTTCCCATGTGCGGACGGCGAGCGTCGACACGCTTGCCCGAACCGCCGTTCTGGTCATCCGCCGCAAGACCGGCGAAGCGACCGTGATTCTGTGCGCGCTGCAGCATGCTCTGCGGCACCGCCGACGCAATCATAAACGTAACACCCGTACCCACGGCAACCAGCGCGAATCCGACAACCACCAACAGGGCGATGCTCATTTCAGGCTCCAGTCAAATCACTCAAGAGCCCTCAGTATATGCTGCATCGCAACAGAGATCAACATATTTTGCATCTTGTATATCAGAAACAACGCTGGTGCCTTCGTCTGCAGTTTAGGCGGCTTTTTGCGATTGCGGGAGCGGCAGCGGCTTCGCCGTGCCCTGATTCACGCCCTCGCGCAGCTTGATCAATGCGAGCACCGCATCGAGCATCGGCGTGTCCACGTGAACGAGACGGCCGATTTCCTGCACGACGGTCATCAGCGGATCGATTTCCATCGGGCGATTGGCCTCGCAGTCCATCAGCATCGACGTCTTGTGCGCGCCGACCGCGCCCGCGCCGTTGATGCGCCGCTCCACGTCGACGCGGAAGTTCACGCCGATCTTGTCGCCGATGGCCTTCGCTTCCAGCATCATCGCCTTCGAGAGCGCGCGCGTGCCGGGATCGCTCGTCAGGACGTCGAGCGTCGCGCCGGTCAGCGCGCTGATCGGGTTGAAGCACAGGTTGCCCCAGAGCTTCAGCCAGATTTCGTCGCGGATGTTGTCGCGCATCGGCGCTTCCATGTCCGCCTTGGCCATCATGTCGTGCAGCGCCTGCAGTCGCGGCGTGATTTCGCCGCTCGGCTCGCCGATTGGAAACTTCTTGCCGTAGTGATGCTCGATGACGCCCGGCTCCGCGATCTCCGCCGCCGGCAGCAGCACGCAGCCGATCGCGCGTTCCGGCCCGAACACGTCCCACTGCCGGCCGCCAGGATCGACGCTCTGCAACTTCGTGCCTTCGAGCTCGCCGCCGTGCTTGTAGAAGTACCAGTACGGCAAACCGTTGACGGCCGTGACGATCGCCGTCTCCGGCCCAAGAAGCGGCGGAATCAGATCGACGACGCCGGGAATCGAATGCGCCTTGAGCGCGATGATCACGTAATCCTGCGGACCGAGTTCGGCGGGATTGTTCGTGCAGCGCACCTTGACGACGTGCTCCTGACCATCGATGCGCAGCTTCACGCCGTTCGCCTGCATGGCCGCGAGATGCGGGCCGCGCGCGACGAAACTGACCTCCGCCCCGGCGCGCGCCAGTTGCGCACCCATATATCCGCCGATCGCGCCGGCGCCGTACACGCAGATTTTCATGGTTCGTCTCCTAGGGTTGTAGCCTTATAGCTCTCTGATATACAAGATACTACATTCCGTATCGACCAAGAACAAGGCGAATCGTGTTCTTGCGGACGAGCGGAAACCCGCATGCGCGAGGCGCGCCGCGGGTTGAAATGAATACAGGGAAAAGCGCCGGTCAGGCGTCGACAGGCTGACCCGAGATCACAGTATGCGACGAGGCCGCCACGATGTGCGACCACACACCGGCCGCGCTCGCGCGCAATGCGCGGCTCTTGCGCCGCACGAGCATGATCGTGCGCGACGTGTCCGGCACGAGCGGGATGAAGCGCGCCTGCGCGCTGTCGCATGCGGCGCGCGCGTGCATCGGCAGAATTCCGACGCCGAGTCCCGCTTCGGCCATGCGCGCGACCGCCGCCGACTGTGTGAGTTTCTGGCGAACCGCGCCGGTCACGCCGTGCAGCGCGAGCGCGGCTTCGATGGCGCCGAGGCTGCCGGTGTCGTCATCGAGAAGAAGCAGCGGCGTGCCGCGCAACTGCTGCCAGTCGATGCGCGCCGCCTCGCTGAGCCGATGCGACGCGCTCACGACCGCCGCGAGTCCATCGGCGAAAAGCGGTTCGGCGGCGAGTTCGTCGAGATTCTCCGGCGCGATCACGACGCCCAGTTCCGCCTCGCCCGAGCGAACGAGTTGCAGCACGGCGTTCTGCGGCCGATCCATCATCACGATCGTGATATCCGGCAAGCGCTCGCGGCAGGACGCGAGCATGCCGGGCAAGACGCTCGCGGTGAGACCAGAACTGCTCGCGAGATTCACGACGCCCGGCTCGCCACCCTCGTGCGCACGCGGCCGCAGCGTCGCTTCCAGTTCCTCGACGAGCGGCGCGATGCGCGCGAGCAGGCGGCGTCCGGTGTCGGTGAGTGCGACCTGACGCGTGGTGCGATCGAAGAGCCGCAGCGCGACTTCGTCTTCGAGTTCTCTGATGCTGCGGCTGACTGCCGATTGCGTGATGCCGAATTCATCGCCCGCGCGGGTAAAGCTGCGATGCCGCGCGAGCGTGACGAACAATCTCAACTGATGCAGCGATACGCTGAGCGATGGAGACGGTTCGCGCGGCATGCCTCGACTTTGCCCTTACTGAACCGTGTTGCGCGATGCGTCCCAGCCCGTCTGGAACGACGCGTTGACCGACGATTCCGCCGACGTTTCCGTCAGCGTGTTTTCGATCCAGCGCTTGCGCATCGGTGCGAGGACGAACTTCGCGCACAGTCCCGCCGCGATCGACGTCACGGCCGCCGCGATGAACACCGCGTTCCACGAACCGACAGACGCGAGCACCGATGCAAGCGGCACCAGCATCGATGCCGTGCCCTTCGCCGTGTACAACGTGCCCGCGTTGGCGGCGGCGTACTTGCTGCCGAAGGTATCGGCGCAGGTCGCGGGGAAGATCGAGAAGATTTCGCCCCAGCACAGGAACGTCATCGCCGCGAACAGCATGAAGAGATACGGATCGTGTCCGAACTCCATCAGCCCGAGCAGCGCGACGCCTTCGCCCAGGAAGATGATGAACATCGTGTTCTCGCGGCCGATCTTGTCCGAGATGAAACCGCACAGCGGACGCGTGAAGCCGTTGCACAGGTTATCGATGGACAGCGTCATCGCGAGCAGCGGCAGCGTCACGCCCAGCAGGTTCACCGGCATCTTCGCGAAGCCGTACTCCTTCGCGATCGGCCCGAACTGCGCGGTCGCGATCACGCCGCCCGCCGCGACGAACACGAACATCAGATACAGCACCCAGAAGAGCGGCGAGCGCACCATCTGTCCTGTCGTGTAGTCGATTTTCGTCGACACGATGCGCTTGGCCGGCACGATGCCCTTCGGCGGATTGGGCCGCACGAGCATCAGCGCCAGCACGAAAATGCACGCGCCCTGGAGGATGCCGAAGAACATGAACGCGTGCTCGTAGCCCGAGCTCTGGATCATGTTGGAGATCGGAATCACGGTGACGGCCGCGCCCGCGCCGAAGCCCGCCGCCGTCATGCCCGCAGCGAGACCGCGCTTGTCCGGAAACCACTTGAGCGCCGTGCCGACGCACGTGCCGTACACGCAGCCCGCGCCGATGCCCGCGACCACCGCCCCGATGTAGAGATGGATGAGACTCGTCGCATTCGCGTCGATGATCCAGCCGAGCGCCGCGCAGATCGAACCGCCGATGACGACCGGCCGCGGCCCGAATTTATCGACGAGCCAGCCCTCGACGGGCACAAGCCAGGTTTCGGTGACGATGAAAATAGTGAAGGCGGTCTGAATCGCCGCCTGACCCCAGTGATGCTTCGCATCCATTGGGACGACGAACAGGGTCCATGCGTACTGCAGGTTGGCGACCAGCCCCATGCATATGATGCCGATCACTAGCTGGAACCATCTGTTGTGATGACGCCCGTGCGATTGCCCGGACACAACCGTGTCTGCGCTTGCCATGTCTGTCTCCGTTATGTTTTATAGCGCTCGTGCGGCGCTTGATGTGCTGCGAGAAACCGGCGCGGTGCGCCGGCGGCGAGCGGTCGGTCAGGGGAAGTGCTCGGTCCAGGCGGCGTGGGCGTGAGGCCGCCTGTCGCGCATGTCGCGCGTGCTGCACATACTGAAGTGGGCGATCGATTCGCACGTCAGGCAAACATCCGCGTCAGGCGATCGACGAATCATTTCAAGCGATTCCCAATAAAGTCCGGATGGTTGATGCGCCTTTGCAGGCTTCGGGTTTTTGCTGAGTCGTGCCGTGATACATGGCGAAAAGCGCGTGGCTGATGCTCGGGGTTAAGCATAACCGTTCGTGCTAGCCGCGACCGTCCTCCTTACAACTTTTGGGGACGTGAAAGCATCGTGGGGGAGAAAAACGATTAAGGAAAGTTAGAAAAAATTATTGTATAAATTAGCTATCGTTAATGGATGAAGGATCGCCGTGCTCCGCAACGCCACCCTGCGTCAGTTGAAGATCTTCGAGACCGTTGCCCGTCGACTGAGTTTTTCTCGCGCCGCCGAGGAACTCTATCTCACTCAGCCCGCGGTCTCGACGCAGGTCAAGCAACTGGAGGAGCACGCTGGCTTGCCGCTCTTCGAGCAGTTGGGCAAGAAAATCTACCTCACGCCGGCCGGGAATGAAATGCTCCATTACAGCCGTGCGATCCTGGAGCAATTCCGCGAAGCCGACGACGCAATGGCGCGGCTCAAGGGCATTTCGGGCGGCAGGCTGAACGTCGCTGTGATCAGCGCAGGCGATTATTTTTTCCCACGCCTGCTTGCAGCGTTCACGCAACGTAATACCGATGTCAGGCTCAATCTTGCGGTACACAACCGCGAAGAACTGCTGCATCAGCTTTCCGACAATCTCACCGACCTCGCCGTGATGGTGCGTCCGCCGCGCGACATGGATACGGTCAACGTTTCCTTCGCCCCGCATCCGTATGTGATCGTCGCGCCGCCGGATCATCCGCTCGTCGGACGCAAAAACGTGCCGCTCGAAGCACTGGCCGACGAGCCGTTCATCGTCCGCGAGCGAGGTTCGGATACCTGGAACTCGATGGAGGAAGGTTTCGCCGGCCGGCTCTCGAACCTCAACGTCGCGATGGAAATCACCAGCACGGAGACGATCAAGCAGGCGGTGATCGCCGGCATGGGCGTGAGCTTTCTGTCCGCGCACACGATCAGCATGGAGTTGCAGGTCGGCAAACTGGCGGTGCTCGATATCGAGGGTTTTCCCGTGATGCTCAACTGGTTCGTCGTGCATCGGAACAACAAGCGTCTGCCGCCGGTGGCGCTCGCGTTCAAGCAGTTTCTCGTCGAAGAAGGGGCCGCACAGATCGAAGCGATCACACAAATCGTCGCTAAGACCGGTAAGCCCAATTCATAACGCTTACTGAATATATAAGCGAAAAAACTTTAACTATCGTATATGGATCGTGTTCCCTATCCTGCATTCATGCCCCCCGGCCATACAGGAGACGATCATGATCCATGCAATGTACAGCGATGACCGCGAAGTTCAGGCGCAAGTCTGCGCATTCAATACCGCTTTCGAAGAACTCGATCTGATGTTCCGCTGGGATGCGCAGACCTATCTCTCGCTCGCGTCGGCGGACAGCGACTACGGGAAAATCGCGCAGTACATCGAGACGCACTCTCCGCATCTCCTGAAAGCGTACAGCGCGGAGTTTCTCTGCCAGGCGATCGTCGAGCGCAAGAATTCGACCGTCGAAGCATGCCGGCAAAACACGGTTCAGTATGAAGACAGCACGCAGCGGGCGCGGCTTTGGCGAGCGCGCAACCAGGAAACCGCGCGCGCTTAAGGCTTTTCACTCTCGATAAGGGCGGTCCGGGAAATTCCGGACCGCCCTTTTGCGTCTTCTCGTGTTTGCATGATTCGCCGCGGTTGCCCGCGGCGGCGTTCACCTTAAGGCGTCAGTGCGACCCAGACCGCCTTCGGCTCGGTGAAGTTCTCGATGGCGACATCGCCATGTTCGCGGCCGAAGCCGGAATCGCCTGAGCCTCCCCACGGCAGACGCACATCGGTGAAGCCGTAGGTATTCACCCAAACCGTGCCCGCCTTGAGTTCGGCGGCCATGCGATGCACGCGGCCGATATCCGCGCTCCACACGGCCGCGGCGAGACTGTATGCGGTGCCGTTGGCGATGCGCAATGCGTCGGCTTCATCGTCGAAAGGAATGACGCTCGCGACCGGCCCGAAGATTTCCTCCTGCGAGATGCGCATCTCGTGTTCGACATTCGCGAACACTGTCGGCTCGACGAAAAAGCCGCGCTCGCCTGAGCGCCTGCCGCCCGTCACGAGCGATGCGCCCTCTTCCTTGCCGACATCCACATAGTCCAGCACGCTCTTCATCTGCTTGGCGGAGATGAGCGGGCCCATATTGGTTTCGCGGCTCGACGGATCGCCGAGCTTGATCGTCCGCGCGCGTTGGGCGAGGCGCTCGACGACTTCGTCGTAGACGGCGCGTTGCGCGAGAATCCGCGAGCCCGCCGAGCAGACCTGGCCCGCGTTGAAGAAGATGCCGGAGGCCGCCGCGCGCACGGCGCCATCGAGATTCGCGTCCGCGAAAATCACGTTGGCGGACTTGCCGCCGAGTTCGAGCGTGACGCGCTTGAAGTTGCCCGCCGCGCCCTGCAGGATGCCGCGACCGACCGACGGCGACCCGGTAAACGTGACCTTGTCGACACCGGGATGCGCGACGAGCGCGTCGCCGACGACCGAGCCCTTGCCGGTCACGATATTGAGCACGCCCGGCGGCACGCCGGCTTCGAGCGCGAGCCGTCCGACCATCAGCGCGGAGAGCGGCGTGATTTCGGCGGGTTTCACGATCAGCGTGCAGCCGCATGCGAGCGCGGGCGCGATCTTCCACATGCCGATCATCAGCGGGAAATTCCACGGCACGATCGCCGCGACGACGCCGACAGGTTCACGCACGGTGTAGGTCAGCGCGTCGGGGCGCGCGGGCACGACCTGGCCGTTGATCTTGTCGCACCAGCCTGCGTAATAGGCGAGTGTGTCGATGGCGGCGGGCACGTCCTGGCGCTGCACGCCCGCGATCGGCTTGCCCGCGTCGAGACTTTCGAGCGCCGCGAGTTCTTCCTGATTTTCGCGGAGCAACTCGGCGAGCTTCATCAGGATGCGGCCGCGCTCGGCTGCACGGATCGCGTTCCACGGTTTGAGCGCGGCGCGCGCGGCCTGCACTGCGCGGTCGACATCGGCGGACGTGCCTTGTGCCACGCGGGATATCGGGTTCTCTGTGGCGGGATCGAGGTTCGTCGAGTATTCACCTCCGCTCGGAGGAACGAATTCGCCGTTGATCAGCAATTCGTAGCGCTTGAGGTCCGTGTTGTTGTCCATGTCTCGCTCCATGTGATTTTCAGAATCACCTCATGTTGGCGCAGAACCACCATTCACGAAAGCAAAACATTCTTATCGTTTATATAGGACGGAATGTATGAACGGATATAGCGGCGAGGGGTGAGGTTGGGGCTGGTGCGGCGTCATGACCTGACCATCGGACGGCGTTATACTGCGGGCCTTCAATTTTCCGCAAGTCATCGAGCGATACGTATGAACCCACTACCTCCCTGCCCTCAGTGCCAATCGGCATTCACTTACGAAGATGCGGGCATGTATATCTGCCCCGAATGCGCGCACGAGTGGTCCGCGCAGACGGACAGCGCATCGGAGCCCACCGCCAGGGTCTATCGTGATTCCGCTGGGAACGTTCTTCACGATGGCGACACAGTTACTGTCATCAAGGATCTGAAGCTCAAAGGCGGCGGCGGCGTGGTCAAGATGGGCACGAAAGTCAAAAATATTCGGCTCGTCGATGCCGATCATGACATCGACTGCAAGATCGATGGCTTTGGAGCCATGAGTCTCAAGACGGAATTCGTCAAAAAGGCTTAACGTAGTCTACGTTCTAGGGAAGCCTATACGCGGCGAATTGTGTAGGAATCCTTATATAATTCGATCTTGCGAATCAGGAGCCACATTCCTCACGACCCACACACCGGCGGCCGATACCCCGGAATCTGCCGCAACGCATGATCGCAAGCCGCCGATAGCGCGGCCAGCCGCTCCACATTCGCGCGCATGTCGACTTGCGTTTGCGCGATCGTCTCGCGAATTCTCTCAACACGCGGCATGATGCCCTCCGCAATCACCGCACACTCCGCATCTCTACCAATACACGCTTGCGCATCCTCGCGCGCTTCGTGCAGTTCCATCACCGAAACCTTGTTCTGTGCGAGAAGACGCGCATAAGCTTCTGCCAGTTCGCCGAGGCCCATCGATTGCATTCGCGCGACGAAATCCCGCGTCGATCGATAAGCGAGCTCGCCCGCGTCATAGGCCATGAATTGAGCGTCGAAGATGGAAAGCGAGAGACGTCCTTCGGGGGTCTGGAATTCGAGCTTGGTCGGCATGATCCAAATTGCGTGATTTGAGATGCCCGAATTCTATGAACCCGACCGCCAGGTGGCTTTCGGACTACGGCGAAAGTTATGGCAAAGGCATGCAATGCAGCGTTGCGACACGCAGTCATCCAACGAAGCGAATGTTCAATGAGCCGAAACGATAAAGGCCTGTCGCACCGCAATCGGATACGTCTCGCCCGATCAGACTTAATTAACCGTTACACGAGCCGCAACGCGAATAACGCATTTTCGCCTTGAAAAGATGTATTCCCTATACCAACATTAAAGTCATCTTTCGTGCTGGCCTTTCCCACATTGCCAAACGAGATCAGACGTGCCTCATGGATGAGAAAAACGAAATACGCCAGTCCGAAGAGTTGCGCAGCTTTCTGTTTCTGACCGTCGTCATGGTTCCCGTGCTCACGGTCATGATCATTGCCGCTTACGGATTCGCGGTCTGGTTCTATCAGATGCTGGTTGGCGGCCCTCCACATCATTAACGAGCGTCGCGATTATTTCAATTAAATGAAGCTCAAGCTCGTCGATAGCAGTAATCGTTTCGACGATAAGACTGACCAGTCTTGCGAGTATCACATCGCCGGGGTCGTTGTATACGCACGAATAGAAGCCCTGGCACGCGTCAAGCAGGCGCTCGCCGCATTGCCCGGCGCACAGGTTCACGGATCGAGCGCCGAAGGCAGGATCGTGCTCACGCTCGAAGCGGACCGCTCATCCCACGTTGCCGATCAATTGCACGCGGCGCAGTCGATACCCGATGTCGTGAGCATCGCGCTCGTCTATCAGCATCACGAACACGCCGATTCGCCGAACGAGGAAATCCCCGATGAAACTGACTCGTCGCGCGTTCATTAAGCAGACCGCCGCCACCACGGCCGCCGCATCCGCGGGCATCACGCTGCCCGGCATGGAGGCCGTCGCCCAGAGCGACGACATCGCGTGGTCCAAGGCGCCCTGCCGCTTCTGCGGCACCGGATGCGGCGTGCTTGTCGGCGTGAAGGGCAATCAGGTGGTCGCGACGCAGGCGGACCCGCAAGCCGAAGTCAATCGCGGGCTCAACTGCGTGAAGGGCTACTTCCTCTCGAAGATCATGTACGGCCAGGATCGCCTGACCACGCCGCTCATGCGCATGAAGAACGGCAAGTTCGACAAGACCGGCGAGTTCCAGCCCGTCTCGTGGGACGTCGCGTTCGATGTGATGGCCGACCAGTTCAAGCGGGCGCTGAAGGAGAAAGGCCCGACCGCCGTCGGCATGTTCGGCTCGGGGCAATGGACCGTGTGGGAAGGCTACGCGGCCGTCAAGCTGATGAAAGCGGGCTTTCGCAGCAACAATCTCGACCCGAACGCGCGGCACTGCATGGCCTCGGCCGTGACGGGCTTCATGCGCACCTTCGGCATGGACGAGCCGATGGGCTGCTACGACGACATCGAGGCAACCGATGCCTTCGTGCTGTGGGGCTCCAACATGGCGGAGATGCATCCCGTGCTGTGGACGCGCGTGACGGCGCGGCGGCTGTCGAACCAGAACGTGCGCGTCGTCGTTCTCTCGACGTTCGAGCATCGTTCGTTCGATCTCGCCGACGAGACCATCGTCTTCACGCCGCAGTCCGATCTCGCGATCATGAATTACATCGCGAACTACATCATCAAGAACGGCAAGGTGAACCGGGCGTTCGTCGACAAGCACACGAATTTCAGGAAGGGCAACGCGGATATCGGCTATGGGCTGCGTCCCGACAATCCGCTGCAAAAGGCGGCGAAGAACGCCGGCGATCCGAACGGCTCGCAACCGATCAGCTTCGACGAGTTCGCGCAGTTCGTCTCGCGCTACGACGCGGCCTATGTGACGAAGCTCTCGGGCGTGCCGAAGAACAAGCTCGATCAGCTCGCGAAGCTGTACGCCGATCCGAAGACCAAGGTCGTGTCCTTCTGGACGATGGGCTTCAATCAGCACACGCGCGGCACGTGGGCCAACAACATGGTCTACAACCTGCACTTGCTGACGGGCAAGATCTCCACGCCCGGCAATAGTCCGTTCTCGCTGACGGGACAGCCTTCGGCATGCGGCACGGCACGCGAAGTCGGCACGTTCTCGCATCGGCTGCCCGCCGACATGGTCGTGACCAACCCGAAGCATCGCGAGGAAGCGGAGCACATCTGGAAGCTGCCCGAGGGAACGATTCCCGACAAGCCGGGCTTTCACGCCGTCCTGCAAAACCGCATGCTGCGCGACGGCAAGCTCAACGCCTATTGGGTGATGGTCAACAACAACATGCAGGCCGCCGCGAACATCAACAACGAGGCGTTGCCGGGGTATCGCAAGGAATCGAATTTCGTCGTCGTGTCGGATGTCTATCCGACGGTCACGGCCGTCGCCGCCGACCTGATCCTGCCGTCGGCGATGTGGGTCGAGAAGGAAGGCGCGTACGGCAACGCGGAGCGGCGCACGCAGTTCTGGCATCAGTTGGTGCAGGCGCCCGCCGGCGCGCGTTCGGATCTCTGGCAGATCGTCGAGTTCTCGAAACGCTTCAAGGTCGAGGAGGTCTGGCCCGCCGAACTCATCGCGAAGAAGCCGGAATACAAGGGCAAGACCCTCTACGACATTCTTTATCGGAACGGCCAGGTCGACAAGTTTCCCGCATCGCAAATAGACGCGAAGTATCGCAACAACGAAGCGGCGGCGTTCGGCTTCTACGTGCAGAAGGGTCTGTTCGAGGAGTACGCGAGTTTCGGGCGCGGCCACGGTCACGATCTCGCGCCGTTCGACATGTATCACCAGGCGCGCGGCATCCGCTGGCCGGTCGTCAACGGCAAGGAGACGCTCTGGCGCTACAAGGAAGGTTCCGATCCCTACGTGAAAGCCGGCGCCGACTGGCAGTTCTACGGCAATCCGGATGGCCGCGCCGTGATCTACGCGCTGCCCTACGAGCCGCCGCCGGAATCGCCGGACAAGGAATATCCGTTCTGGCTCGCGACCGGCCGCGTGCTCGAACACTGGCATTCCGGGTCGATGACGCGCCGCGTGCCGGAGCTCTATCGCGCGTTTCCGAACGCCGTATGCTTCATGCATCCCGATGACGCGAAGGCGCTCGGCATCCGGCGCGGCGTGGAAGTGCGCGTGATATCGCGGCGCGGCGAGATGCGCACGCGCGTGGAGACGCGCGGCCGCGACAAGCCGCCGCGCGGGCTCGTGTTCGTGCCGTGGTTCGATGCGAGCCAGCTCATCAACAAGGTGACGCTCGACGCCACCGATCCGATCTCGTTCCAGACCGACTACAAGAAGTGCGCGGTCAGGATCGTGCGGGTCTAGGAGCACATGTCATGCGCACGCTGATCGCTCTCGTCATCGCATCGCTGCTCGCGCTTGCCGCCATCGCGATCGCGCAGCCCACCGTCCCCAATCTGCCGTTCCACGACTCGCTGCGCGGCACGACACCGATCGGCGAAGAGACCCGCGCGCCGCTCCTCGCGCCCACCGAAAACAAGGACGTGATACGCGGCCTCAACTACGCGCAGCAACCGCCGACGATCCCGCACAAGATCGATAACTATCAGCTCGACAAGAACGCGAACCGCTGTCTCGCGTGTCACGCGCGCAGCCGTGTCGAAGAGAGCGGCGCCGTGCCCGTCGCGGTATCGCATTACATGGACCGCGAAGGCATGGTGTCCGGGCATCTGTCGCCGCGCCGCTATTTCTGCACGCAGTGCCACGTTCCGCAGGCCGATACGAAGCCGCTCGTCGGCAATACGTTCGTCGCTGTCGAAGACATCAAGCGGCAGCCGGCATCCAAGAACCAGAAACGATGAGCGATCGCCATGTGGGCACTGATCAAGCGCTACTGGATCACCATCCGAAGGCCGAGCCTGTATTACAGCCTCGGTTTTCTGACCCTGGGCGGCTTCGTCGCGGGCGTGATCTTCTGGGGCGCCTTCAATACCGCGATGGAACTCACCAACACCGAAGTCTTCTGCACCGGCTGTCACGAGATGCGCGACAACACCTATGCGGAACTCAAGAACACGATCCACTTCAGCAATCGCACCGGCGTGCATGCCAAGTGCTCGGACTGCCACGTGCCGCACAACTGGACCGACAAGATCGCGCGCAAGATGCAGGCGTCGAAGGAAGTGTGGGCCAAGGTATTCGGCACGGTGAACACGCGCGAGAAGTTTCTCGACAAGCGGCTCGAACTCGCCGAGCACGAATGGACACGCTTCAAGGCCAACGATTCGCTCGAATGCCGCAATTGCCATTCGTTCCAGTACATGGACTTCACGCGTCAGAGCCCGCGCGCGCAGGAGGCGCATCAGCGCTTCCTGGAGACGGGCGAGAAGACGTGCATCGATTGCCACAAGGGCATCGCGCATGAATTGCCGAACATGGTGAAGGCTCAGGAGATCGAGGACAGAAAGAAGAAGTAAGCGACGCTCGGCCACGCCTTCGAGGAGAGAGGAAACATCGATGCTCAGCGCCCGGCAACTCGACGTGATGCGCGGCAGCCGCACCATCGTGGCTGGCGCGGATTTGTGTGTCGATAGCGGCGCGGCGCTCGTCATCCACGGCGCGAACGGAAGCGGCAAAAGCTCGTTGATCGCCGCGCTCGCGGGCCTGCTGCCGCTCGCGGCAGGACGCGTGTCGTGGCGCGGCATCGACGTGCGCGACGATCCTCCTCGCTTTCGCCGCGACCTAGCCTGGCTCGGCCATGCCGACGGCTTCAACGGAGAACTGACCGTCGCGGAGAATCTGCGTTTCGCCGCGTTGCTCGGCGCGAGCGCGGCGCATCGGAACGAGCGCGATGTGCTCGACCGCGCCGCCGTGCTGCCGCTCATGCACACGCGTCTCAACCGTCTCTCGCAAGGGCAGCGAAGACGCGTCGCGCTCGCGCGTCTCGTGCTGTCAGGCAAGCCGCTCTGGCTGCTCGACGAACCCACCGACGCCATCGACGACAGCGGCGCGCTCTGGTTCGCCGCGTGCATCGACGATCATCTGCGGGAAGGCGGCACGCTCGTCGCGACGACGCATCGCCCGTTGCCCGTCGATGCCGCGCGCACACGGCACCTGCATCTCGCGCGAGGCGCGGCATGATCGGGCTGACGCTTCAGGTGATTCGCCGCGAACTCCTTCTGAACTGGCGCTCCCGCACGCTGACGCTGTCCGTGCTGCTGTTCTTCGTATTGGCGTCGAGCCTGTTTCCGCTCGGCATCGGTCCCGATCCGAAGCTCCTGCACGCGATCGCGCCGGGCGTGCTGTGGGTCACGGCATTGTTCGCGGCATTGCTTTCGGCGGGCCAGCTCTTCAGCAACGATTTCGCGAGCGGTGCGCTCGAACAGATGCTGCTTTCGCCGCAGCCGCTCGCGGGCATCGTGTTCGGCAAGATCGCCGCGCACTGGCTCACGACGGGACTCGCGCTCGTCGTGCTCGCGCCGGTCGTCGCGCTCGAATACGGGCTCGATGCGCGCACGATTCTCATGCTGATGGCCTCGCTCCTGATCGGCACGCCGCTGCTGTCGCTGATCGGTTCGATGGGCGCGGCGCTCACGCTCGGCGTGCGCGGCGGCAGCGTCGTACTCGCTCTGTTGATCCTGCCGCTTTACGTGCCGGTGCTCGTGTTCGGCGTCGGCGTGGCCGATCCAGCGGCGAGCATTGCATGGTCGAACGCGAATTTCTCGCTGCTCGCGGCGGCCCTCTGTCTTGCGCTGTGGCTATGTCCGTGGGCGAGCGCCGCGGCGCTGCGCATATCGATGGAATAGCGCCATGAACTGGTTCCGCTATGCGTCTCCGCGCAACTTCGAACGCTTCGCCGCGCGCGCGACGCCGTGGTTCGGCATCGCGTCCATCGTGTTGATCGCGACGGGGCTCGTCATCGGCCTCGCCATCGCGCCCGCCGATGCGCTGCAACGCGACATCTACCGCATCATGTTCGTGCACGTTCCCGCTGCGTGGATGTCGATGTTCATCTATCTCGTGATGGCCGCGTACAGCGCGCTGCATCTCGCGATGAACACGCGCCTCTCCGCGCTGATGGCGCGCGCGCTCGCGCCGACCGGCGCGCTCTTCACCGCGATCGCGCTGATCTCCGGCGCACTGTGGGGCAAGCCGACGTGGGGCACGTGGTGGGTCTGGGACGCACGTCTCACGTCGGAGCTGATCCTGTTCTTCCTGTACGTGGGCTTTCTCGCGCTGCATGCCGCGATCGACGGCGCGCGCCGGGCAGACCGCGCGTGCTCGGTGCTCGCGCTGATCGGCGTCGTGAATATCCCGATCATCTATTTTTCCGTGCAGTGGTGGTACACGCTGCATCAGGGGCCATCGCTCGGCTTCGGCAGCGGCGTGTCGATGAGCGCATCGATGGCATGGGGCATCGTCGTGATGAGCGCCGGATTCTGGTCGTACGCGATCGCGATATCGCTCGCGCGCGTGCGCGTCGTCATGCGCGCGGCGAATCGCGTGCCTGCGGGCGATGAACGTCCGTCGCGAATCGAGGAGCATGCCGCATGAGCACGTTCGAGTCCGTCATCGCGATGCTCGCCGCGAATCCGATTCTCTGCGCCGCGCTCGCGATCACTTTTCTGCTGATGGGCGCGGAAGCCTGGCTCGTGCTCCGCGCGCTGCGCGAACCGGCGTTGCGCCGATGAGAGCGCGCCATCGCCGCTTCGCGTTCATCGCGCTCGGCATCGCGAGCGTCGCGCTCGCGTGCGCGTTCGTGCTCGATGCGTTTCGCGCCAACGTCATGTTCTTCGTGAGCCCTAGTCAGATCGTCTCGCACGAAGCCGCGCGCACACAGCGCTTCCGGCTCGGCGGACTTGTCGAGCGCGGCTCGCTCGTGCGCGATCGCGATGGCCGCGCCGTGCGCTTCGTCGTCACGGATGCGCGCGCATCGGTGGAGGTCACGTACGCGGGCGCGCTGCCCGATCTCTTCCGCGAAGGCAGCGGCGTCGTTGCGCAAGGCACGCTCGGCGCCGATGGCCGCTTTCACGCCGACGAAGTCCTCGCGAAGCACGACGAGAACTACACGCCGCCGCAACTGGAACGCGCGCTGCGCGAAGTGCGCGCGACGGCGGACACGAGCCCGGGCGCGCGCCGATGATTCCCGAGCTCGGCCACTTCGCGCTGATTCTGGCGATGCTGCTCGCGCTCGTCGCGGGCATCGTGCCGATGCTCGGCGCGCGCTTCGGTATCGAACGATGGATGCGCGTCGCCGCGCCCGCCGCGTGCGGGCAGTTCGGCTTCGTCGCGATCGCGTTCGCCTGTCTCGCGGCATCTTTTCTGCACGACGATTTCTCGGTGATCTATGTCGTCGAGAACTCCAATTCGGCGCTTCCGGCGATCTATCGCTTCACCGCCGTCTGGGGCGGCCACGAAGGCTCGCTGCTGCTCTGGGTGCTTCTACTGACGCTCTGGATGATCGCCGTCGCCGCGTTCGGTCGCCGGCTGCCGCGACAGTTCACCGCGCGCGTGCTCGGCGTGATGAGCTGGATCGATGCGGGCTTCCTGCTGTTCATGCTGCTGACGTCGAATCCGTTCACGCGCCTCATGCCGCCCGCGATGAACGGCCGCGATCTCAATCCGCTGCTGCAGGACCCGGGCATGGTGATCCATCCGCCCTTGCTGTACATGGGCTATGTCGGCTTCTCGGTGGCTTTCGCGTTCGCGATCGCGGCGCTCCTCGACGGCAGGCTCGATGCCGCGTGGGCGCGCGCATCGCGTGCCTGGACGCTCGCCGCGTGGATGTTTCTCACGCTCGGCATCATGCTCGGCAGCGGCTGGGCGTACTACGAACTCGGCTGGGGTGGATGGTGGTTCTGGGATCCGGTGGAGAACGCGTCGTTCATGCCGTGGCTCGTCGGCACCGCGCTGGTTCATTCGCTCGCCGCCACCGCGAAGCGCGGCACATTCCGCGCGTGGAGCGCGCTGCTCGCGATCTGCGCGTTCTCGCTTGCGCTGCTCGGCACATTTCTCGTGCGCTCAGGCGTCGTGACATCGGTGCACGGATTCGCGTCCGATCCCGCGCGCGGCGTCTTCATCCTCGTGCTGCTCGCGCTTTTTTCGGGCGGCGGCCTCGCGCTCTTCGCATGGCGCGCGCCGCGCGCCGCATCGTCGCCGGAGGGATTCGAGCCGGTGTCGCGCGAAACGCTGTTGTTGTCGAACAATCTGCTGATGCTCGCGGCCGCCGCTTCGGTGATGCTCGGCACGCTCTACCCGATGATCCTCGACGCGCTCGGCCTCGACAAGATTTCCGTCGGCGCGCCGTACTTCGACAGCGTGTTCGTCCCGCTGATGGCGCCCGCCGTGTTCCTGATGGGCGTCGCGCCGCTCGCGCGCTGGAAGGCGGCGCGCCTGCCGGAGATCACGGTGCGCCTGCGCTGGGCGGCGCTCGTGAGCGTCGTGTCGGCGTTTCTGCCGGGCGTGTCGCGCCCGCTCGTGAGCCTGGGCTTCCTGCTCGCCGCGTGGACCTTCGCGACCATCGCGACGGGCATGTACCAGCGATTCGCCAGCGGCGCGCGGCGCGTGCGGCTCGCGACCATCGGCATGTGGCTCGCGCATGCGGGCGTCGGCGTGTTCATCGTCGGCGTGACGATGGTCAAGGGCTTTTCCGTCGAACACGATGCGCGGCTCGCGCCCGGCGACAGCGTCGATATCGGCGGCTATCGCGTCCGTCTCGACGATGTCCGCGCGAGCGACGGACCGAACTACCGCGCGACGCGCGCGACCATCGGCGTGACGCACGATGGCCGCGCCATCGCCACGCTGCATCCGGAGAAGCGCGAGTTCATCGTCTCGAACACGCCGACGACCGAAGCGGCCATCGATCAAGGCGTGCTGCGCGATCTCTACGTCGCGCTCGATCAGCCGGCGGGCGGCAACGCGTGGACCGTGCGCATCCAGATCAAGCCGTTCGTGCGCTGGATCTGGGGCGGCTGCATTCTGATGGCGCTCGGCGGCCTGCTCGCGGCCGCTGACCGGCGTTACATGCGGCAGCGTGCGCCGCAGTCCCGGCGCGCTGAGGCGACGCCTGCCGAAACGCCGCAAGCCCTCGGCGAGACCGGACGATGAAACGCTTCCTGATCCCGCTCGCCGTGCTGGGTCTCCTGGTCGCGGTGCTGGCGGCGGGCCTGAGACACGATCCGCGCCGGCTGCCTTCGGCGCTGATCGGCAAGCCCGCGCCCGCGTTCGATCTGCCGCGCCTCGATGCGTCCGGGCAGAAGATGTCGTCGGAAGCGTTGCGCGGACAGGTGTGGATTCTGAACGTGTGGGCGTCGTGGTGCGAGGCGTGCCGCGACGAGCATCCCGTCCTCATGAACGTCGCGGCGAGCGGCGCCGTGCCGGTGTATGGCCTGAACTACAAGGACGAGCGCGCGCCCGCGTTGCAGTGGCTGGACACGGCCGGCAATCCGTATGTCGCTACGCTGGTCGATCGCGACGGCAGCACGGGCATCGACTATGGCGTGTATGGCGTGCCGGAAACGTTCGTGATCGACCGGGCGGGCGTCGTGCGATACCGGCAGGCCGGGCCGATTACCCGCGCGTCGCTGGAGCGCGTGATTCTGCCGCTCGTCGGCAAGTTGCAGAAGGAGAATGCTCGTGATTAGGCGGATCGCGTTGCTGCTCCTCACGCTCGTGGCGTGCGTTCATGCGCAGCAATCGCCGGTCGACGAGCGCGCGCGCCGTCTCGCCGAGCATTTTCGCTGCGTCGTGTGTCAGAACCAGAGTCTTGCCGATTCGAACGCGAGTCTCGCCGCCGATCTTCGCGCGCGCATTCGCGAGCAGGTGGAGCACGGCGCGAGCGACGAACAGATCGAGTCCTACATGGTGCGCCGCTATGGCGATTTCGTTCTCTACCGGCCGCCGGTGAAGCCGGTCACATGGGCGCTGTGGTTCGGACCGTTCGCGTTGCTGGCGGCGGGCGCGGTCGCGATGGCGCGACATATTCGACGCGCGCGAGATGCCCGGCGCGAGAGGAGTCTGTCTCCATGATGGCGTTCTGGCTGATCGTCGCCGCGATGTTGACGGGCGCGCTCGCGTGCATCGTGCCGCCGCTGCTGCACGGTCCCACTCCCGGACGCGGGACCTCGCACGCGGCGCTCGCGGGCTTGCTGATCGCGCTCGTGCCGGCGTCGGCGCTGACGCTGTACATGCGTATCGGCGATCCTGCGGCGCTCGCGATCCAGGAGGCGGCCAGCGCACCGACGCGCGAACATGCGGACACGCCGGCATCGATGGAAGCGGCGGTCAGTCTTCTGGCCGCGCGATTGCAGCGCGATCCGAACGACGCGCAAGGCTGGTCGATGCTCGCGCGCTCGTACATGGTGCTCGATCGTCCCGGCGACGCGACCGAGGCTTACCGCCGCGCGGTCGCTCTGAATCCGCGCGACGCGGAACTGCGCGCCGATTACGCCGACGCCATCGCGAGCGCGAACGACGGCAATCTCGACGGCGCGACATCGAAGGTCATAGAATCCGCGCTCGCCATCGATGCGAATCAGCCGAAAGCGCTGGCGCTGGCGGCGTCGGCTGCGTTCGACCGGCGCGATTTCGCGGGTGCGATCCGGTACTGGGAGAGGTTGATGAATGTGCCGGATCTGGCGCCGGAGATCGGGCAGCAGGCCCGGAAGAATATCGACGAAACGCGCGCGCTTGCCGCGAAAGGAGCGTCGGTGAATGTGCGTGTGAGTCTGAGTGCCGAGCTCGAAAAGCGCGTTCGTCCGACGGACACGGTCTTTGTCTATGCGCTCGCCGACGATGGTTCGCGCATGCCGCTCGCGGTGCAGCGCCTGAGCGTGAGTCAGTTGCCCGCGACCGTGCGTCTCGACGATTCAATGTCGATGACGCCGGGGCGTCGGCTGTCCGATTTCTCGCGTATCAGTATCGATGCGCGGGTGTCGGCGTCGGGACAGGCGCGGCCGGCGTCGGGCGACATGATGGGGTCGAGCGGGATTGTGTCGTTGGAGGGGGCGAAGGTTGTCGAGGTGAGGATCGATGATGTGGTGCGGTGAGCGGGCATTTTTGAAGCGGGGCTCGTGGGTCACGTCGACCCACATCATCATTCCCGAGACCGTACTGCGTGCCTAGAACTTCTGACGCAAACCAACCATGACAGCCGTTGTCGCCATGCCAGGCGCGACCGGTTGACCATACGCGATCGTCTGGGTCATCGTTCCCCGGTTGTTCACGTGCCCGACCTCTCCATACACCATCGTGGCCTTCGACAGGCTGTACTCGCCGCCCGCCGCGACTTCGATGGATTTGTTCGCCGAGTTGTTGCGGTCCCTGAGGTAGTAGACGCCGCTCGTCACCCTGAACGCGGGCGTGAACAGATAGCCGAGGCCGAAGGTGTACATGTCGATGCTCACCTGATTCGAGCGTGCCGGGTTCTTGCCGTTGGTGTACGACGCCGATACCGAGAAGTCATGCAGCGTGTAGAACGCCCCGAGATAGAAGAGCCGATTGTTGGCGAGACCGGTCGGCACCGCGTTCGGCCCGGGGTTGGTGTCGTGGCCGTTGTAATAGGCAGCCGCGAGTCGCACGCCATAGTTCGAGTACTTCAGCACGGCAGACTCGCGCGTGTTGCCCTGAAAGCTCCCCGCGACGCCGCCGGGAGCGTATTCGAGCGAAGCCTTCACGCCGCCGAAGCTCGGCGTCTCGTAGATGAGTGCGTTGCTGTCGTAGAGTGCGCCGATCGGCCCGTTGGTGCTCGTGCCAGTCCAGCCCGCCGCCTGGTTCATCCCGAGCCACGACGTGAGGATGCTTCCGAACCACCTGCCGCCGCGGACGTCGGTCTCGCTCATCGCGAAGGCGAGCGGCGCGATCTGGCGCCCGGCATTGAACGAACCAAACGGCCCCGATATGCCGACGCTCGCGATCTGGTTGAATAGTCCCGTGACGCCCGGGGTATCGGTAATGCCAGCCTTGCCGGTGCCCGTATCGAAGGTCCCCTGCAGCTTGAAGTTCGCGCGATAGCCGCCACCGAGATCTTCGGTGCCGGTCAGGCCGAAATTGCTCGAGTAAATGCCGGCGTCCTTGAAGCGATACAGCTTGCCCATATTCTTCGATGCCGGATTGAACGATGCCGCCGATGTGCTTTGATACATCAGCCCCGCATCGAGCACGCCATACAGCGTCACCGATGATTGTGCCTGTGCCGCGCTGCCGATTGCAGCGCCAGCGACGGCTGCCACCCATTTCAATTTCATCTCGTCTCCCTATCTCTTTGTATTTGAATCAAACTTCATTAACGGCATGCCGCGCTATCAGGAGGCCACGGCTTCGCATTCGCTCATCGCCACCGCATACGAACGCTCGCGGTAATCGATCAGGTCGCGAATCGAAACGATCGGCAAACCATGCAGGCGTGCGAATCGAATCAATTGCGGCAAACGTGCCATGCTGCCGTCATCGTTGACGATTTCCGCGAGCACGCCGCCTTCGCGCAGACCTGCCAGACGGCACAAGTCCACCGTCGCTTCGGTGTGCCCCGGGCGACGCAGCACGCCGCCCGGCACCGAACGCAACGGGAACAGGTGGCCGGGCCGGTTGAAATCGCCGGCGCGGGCCTGCGGGTCGACCAGCGCGCGAATGGTCGTTGCACGGTCGGCCGCCGAAATGCCGGTTGTCGTGCCGTGCCGGTAGTCGACCGTCACCGTGAACGCGGTTTGCATCGAATCGTTGCCGCGCGCGACCATCATCGGAATTTGCAGCGCATCGAGCCGCTCGCCTGGCAGCGCCACGCAAAGCACGCCGCTCGTCCAGCGGACCATGAAGGCGATCGCCTCCGGCGTCGCGAGCTCCGCGGCCATGATGAGATCGCCCTCGTTTTCGCGATCTTCATCGTCGACCACCACGACGAGCGAGCCACGCCGGATGGCGGACAGCGCATCCTCGATTCGATCGATCGATATTAGTTCTTCAATTTCCATCTCTTGCATTCCTGATTAATTTGATTGGCGTCTGCGCGGCGCTGTGGATTCAGGCCGGGGGATTGCGGTCGAAGCAAACGGCACCTTCCGAAACCTGTCCCCAGGATTTCGCCGAACAACGCCACATATGCACTTGCGGCTGCACCCACGAAGGGTCATCGAGCGTGCCCGCCTTGATCGCGACGACATCTGGATTGGCGTCCAGCTCGGTGTACACCGGCGAACCGCATTTCCGGCAGAAATGGCGTTTTACGCCTGCGCCGCTTTCGCCTACATCATTGAACGTGCCGAGGGTCGATGACGCAATCTCGAAGCCCGCAGAAGGCACGACCACATTGGTCGAGAACGCACTGCCGGATTGCTTCTGGCAATGGATGCAATGGCATACCGCGCTCATCAGAGGCGCCCGCGCGGTTTCATAGCGAACGCTGCCGCACAGGCAGCCGCCCTTGATCTCGTTCATGTTTTTTCCTGATCGAAGCTGACGGCCAATGGTCCGTCAGCCCGTTGTAGAAGCCACTTGGTCGCACGAAAACGTGCAGGCAACCCAATTAAGCCGATCACGCCAGCACGTTCGCGTATTGCTGGCGCAAGGTCATTTTTTGCACCTTGCCCGTCGCGCCGAGCGGCAGTGCGTCGAGGAAAATTACTTCGTCCGGTAGCCACCACTTCGCGACCTTGTCCTCGAGATAGGCAAGAATCTCCGCCTTGTTCACGGTCTGCCCGGGCTTCGTCACGACCAACATCACTGGCCGCTCATCCCACTTCGGATGCTTGACGCCGATCACCGCCGCCATCAACACCGCCGGATGTCCGACGGCCGCGTTCTCCAGGTCGATCGAACTGATCCACTCGCCGCCGGATTTGATGACGTCTTTCACACGATCGGTGATCTGCATGTAACCGTCGGCATCGATGGTGGCGATGTCGCCGGTCGGAAACCAGCCGTCACGCAACGCGGGCTTCTCGCCCTTGAAATACGCCGCGGCAATCCACGGACCGCGAACCTCCAGTTCGCCGGCGGCCTTGCCATCGCGCGGTTGCTCGTTGCCGCTTGCATCGACGATCCGCATTTCGACGCCGAACACCGCACGCCCCTGCTTCGCGCGCTGCGCGCATTGCTGCTCGATAGTCAGGTTCGCATGCTTGGGCAGCAGGCTTCCCTGCGTGCCAAGGGGGCTCGTTTCCGTCATGCCCCACGCGTGCCGCACCTCGACGCCGAACTTTTGTGTCCATGTGCGAATCAGTGCTTCCGGCATCGCCGAGCCGCCGACCACGGTGCGCTTCATCGTCGAGAGCGAGAGATCGTGCTGCTCCATGTGTTGCGTGAGGCCGAGCCAGATGGTCGGCACGCCGGCGCTACACGTCACCCCTTCGCCCTCGATCAGCTCATACAGGCTCGCGCCGTCGAGCTTCGGACCCGGCAGCACCAGCTTGCAACCGTTCATCGCGGCCGCGTAGGGAATGCCCCATGCGTTGACGTGAAACATCGGCACCACGGGCAGGAGACAGTCATGCGCGGAGAGCGAAAGCGTATCGGGCAGGCTGACCGCGAACGTGTGGAGTATCGTCGAGCGGTGCGAGTAGAGCACGCCCTTCGGGTTGCCCGTCGTGCCCGACGTATAGCAAAGCGAGCTCGCCATGCGCTCGTCGAGTTCGGGCCAGACGAAGTCATCTTCACATGACGCCAGCAGGTCCTCGTAGCAAACGAGATTCGGAAAACGATCGTCTTTCGGCATCTCCTGCGGGCCCGCCAACAACACGTAATGGCGGATCGTCGGGCAATGCGCCGCAATCGCCTCCACCAGCGGCAGGAAGGCGCTGTCGAAGAGCAGCACTTCATCTTCCGCGTGATTGACGATATAGACGAGCTGCTCCGGATGCAGGCGCGGATTGCAGGTGTGCAGCACCGCACCGCTGCCCGACACGCCGAAGTACGCTTCCAGGTGCCGATGGTCGTTCCATGCCAGCGATGCGACACGGCTTCCGTTCTTCACCCCTAGCTGCGCGAGCGCGCGAGCCAGTTGCCGCGCCCGTCTGGCTGCATCGCGAAACGTGTACCTGTGCAACGCACCACTCTTTTCGCGCGATACGATTTCGCTATCCCCGAACTGTCGCTCGGCGTGCTCGAGCAGGGACGAAACCAGCAGCGGGCGATCCATCATCGATCCAAACATGAGATCATCCATTTCACTGAACCGGTAACTGCACGGCTTTGTATTCGAGGTATTCCTCGAGGCCGTACTTGCCGAACTCGCGGCCATTGCCCGACTGCTTGTAACCGCCGAACGGCGCAAGCAGGTTGAACGGCGCCCCGTTGATATCCACCTGACCCGTGCGAAGGCGTCGCGCCACGCGCTTCGCGCGCTCGACACCGGCCGACCACACCGCGCCGCTCAACCCGTAGACCGAATCGTTGGCGATGCGCACGGCATCGTCCTCGTCTTCATACGCAAGGATGCTCAGCACCGGGCCGAAGATTTCTTCACGGGCAATCGTCATCTTCGACGTGACATTCGCGAACACCGTCGGCTTGACGAAGAAGCCTCGCTCCAGCCCTGCGGGGGCGTCCGGGCCGCCGCTCACGAGTTCGGCGCCCTCTTCCAGGCCCTTGCGGATATAGTCCCGCACGCGCTGCCGCTGCAGCGCCGAGATGACCGGGCCGATCTGGGTCTGTTCGTTCAGAGGACTGCCTACTTTCATGCCGCCGACCACTTGAGCGGCGATCTTCTTAACCTCTTCCATGCGCGCTTTCGGCACCAGCATGCGTGTATGAGCGAAGCAGGTCTGGCCGTTGTTGAGAAAGCACGCGTTGATCGCGCCGGGAACCGCAGTGGCGAAATCGGCATCGTCGAGGATGATCGCGGCGGACTTGCCTCCCAGTTCGAGCGCAACCCGCTTGACGGTCTGCGCCGCCAGTTCGGTGACCCGACGGCCCGCGCCCGTCGAACCCGTGAACGACACCATGTCGACCTCGGGATGCGACACCAGCGCCTCACCGACGACCGGACCGAAACCCGGCACCATGTTGAATACGCCCGCCGGCAAGCCTGCCTCGTGAATCACCTCGGCGAGAAGATAGGCCGTGAGCGGCGCCACTTCCGACGGCTTGAGCACGACGGTGCAGCCCGCGGCCAGCGCCGGCGCGACCTTGGCCGCGATCAGGGTGAGCGGGTAATTCCACGGCGTGATGCAGGCCACCACACCGATGGGTTCGCGCAGCACTTCGGAGTTGCCCACGGTTTCGGCAAACTCAAAGCTGCCGAGCAACTGCGCGGCCACCGCGAAATGTCCGATCGCCGCGCCGGTCTGCGCAAACTGCGACCAGCCGATCGGCGTGCCGACTTCGTCGCTGACGAGTTGCGCCACTTCCGCGGCGCGGGCTTCGAGGCCCTGTGCGATTTTGGCGATCCATTCGGCACGCTGCCCCGGCGTGGTTTGCGACCAATGGTCGAACGCAGCGCGCGCGGCGCACACGGCGTGATGGGCATCGGTTTCGTCGCCGAGGCGCACGCGTCCGATGACGTCTTCCGTGGAGGCATTGGTCACATCGGCATATTCGCTACCGTGCGGATCGATCCATTTGCCGTTGATATAAACCCGATCGAAAATTTTCACGGTTCCTACTCCTCAATTAACCTGGTTATCGAGATATCGATTTTTTAGAGCGCACGAAGCCCCGCCCGGCTTTCGCCGTGCGCGTGCTTCGTGACATAGACAGTGTTGTTTGGTTCGCTACCGACCGCGTAGCATCAGCGGCCCGGCGCGCCGGCTTTCGAGGCCGCTTGCCCGATGGAGGCAACGGACTCGGGCTGCCAGTCGGCCGCGTTCTTCAGCGTGTTGCGATACGACGCGAAGCCGAATCGGAAGATGAGTGCAGCGATCATGCCGCATGAGAAGCAGAGGATTCCGATCGAACGCCCGACCGCGCTCGGATCGCGGAACAGGTGGTCAGTCAGCATACCTATGGCGACCGGGCCGCAGCCCGCGCCCAGCAAGTTCACAAAGCCCGTATAAAGCGCTGCGAACTGGCCGCGCATGGGGCTTGGGGCAACTTCCTGAACTGCCAGCGGCCCGGCGGCAAACATGAAGCCCGTGAAGCAAGTCGTCAATGCCATGAAGACGAGCGCCAGATTTGCGCTTGGCATGCTCACCATGCCGGCAGCCGACACAGCGATGCCGAGACTGCCCGTCAGGGCAACGCGAAGGTAGCCGTGAGGCACGCCGCGACGCGTCCAGAAGCCGCCGAGCCAGCCACCGAACATGGCGCTGAGCGGACCGATCACAGCCAGGAGCACGCCCAGCACCGCGCCGATTTGCGGGTACTTCCAGCCAAATTCACGCACGAAGTACGTCGGCACCCAGGCGGCCCAACCGTACACACAGGCATAAAAAAAGCCTGCGCCGATCATGAGCGACACCAGCGTCCTCAAGTTCCCGGCAATGTAGCGCTTGACCACGGCGACTGGTACGGCCTCGCGCAGTTGCGCATTCGTGTCGTCGGCGGAAGAGCGAATTCCGGAATCGCGGCGTGCATTTCTGGGTTCCGGCACAGCCAGCATCATCAGGGCAACGATCAGACCGGGCAGACCCAGGACCATGAGGGTAGCCTGCCACGGATGGAGCGCACCTAGCCAGGGCAGCACAGGAGGCGCAGCGGTGAACACGCCGAGAATCAACCCGCCGACGATCAGCCCTGCGCCGGAGCCGAACGATCCGCTCGCACCGAACAGGCTCATGGGACGACCACGCCGGCCGGCCGGGAACAGATCGGCGATGAGGGATATGGCTCCCGGAATCAGGACAGCTTCGCCAACCGCTACACCGACGCGGGCGAGCAGCAGATGCCAGTACTCGGTCGCGATGCCGCCGGCGGCGGTCGCGAGACTCCACAGGGCGATGCCGATCGCAATGATCAAACGCCGGTCGCCGCGATCGATGATGCGGGCAATCGGCAGTCCCATCAGCGCATAAAACACTGCGAACGTGAAGCCGTGCAGCGTGCCTATCAGCGTGTCGTTGACATGCAATGTCTGCTGAATCGGGCCTACCAGCAGCGTGAGGATCTGCCGATCCATGATGGAAAAAATGTAGGCAACCAGCAACACGCTGACCGCATACCAGGAACGGCCCGCACTAGTACTTGAAACTTCCCGGCAACCAGCATACTTGTCCTGGCCCGGTTCAATTGTCTCTGCTCTCATGCTTGTCTCCCCTTCACTGGATCGCCTGATTTTGTTATTGGCGATCAGTCGGGTTAATTAAGTATCAGTCTGGCGATTATCACGACGCGTGGATGAACGCGACTTTCGGTGGATTTGAATCCTAGCTGGGACGCCGGCAAGTCATGCCGTGTCGGACGCTACGGGATCGTTCCAAAGATTGTTCGCCCGCCAGAAATGATCTTTCTGCCAATGATCAGGCAGCGTCGCTGCCGTCGAACGGATGACGCGCTTCAGCAACAGCGTCATGACTTGCGCCTCGCGGTAGTCGAGGTCACGTTCCGCATCGCTCTGCGCCGCCTTGGCGATGGCCAGCAACTCGAAAACGTAGGTGCGGCCCGTTTCGGTGAAGCACACCACGCTCTCGCCGTCCCCGTTCACTCCGAGCGTAAGGAGACCGCGCTCCACGAGCTTGTGAATATCGCCGTCCGACACGCGTGAGCCGGAAATCGACACGAGTCGATCGAGTTCCGCAACCGTTCTTCCATCGCCCATGCTCAGCACGGTCAGAATGTCGTAGTCGATATCGCGCAGGCCATTGCTGCGCAGGTTCTGCCTGACCGGCATCAGTAATTGATAATAGGCGCGAGCCAGCAAAAAGCCGAGCCAGCCGTTACCGAAGCTCGAATTCGCGTCGGCGACGTCCTCAGCCTTCTTCATCACCAAACCGTAGTTCCCTCCGTGAAAAACCAGTGGCGGCTGCTCGAAGCTGTCGAAGTTCGTGACTTCTCCAACGAAGATGACGTGGTCGCCTCCTTCGTATTGGTGAACGACGCGGCATTCGAACCGTGCCGAGCAGCCTTCGAGCAGCGGGACGCCGCCATCGCCGCGTGCGAGCTTGCAGCCCGCGAACTTGTCGGTTCCGCTCTTCGCGAACTGATTCGACAGGCGTTCCTGATCAGCCGCCAGGATATGCACCGCGAAATGCGCGGTGGCCGCAAAGACCGGCAAGCTGGAAGATTTCTTTCCGAGGCTCCAGAGAACCATGGGCGGGTCCATCGAAACGGAGTTGAAGCTGTTCGCCGTCAATCCGTAGTCTTTTCCGTCCTCACCTTTCGTGGTGACGATCGTAACGCCCGTGGTAAATGAACCGAGGGCTTTACGAAATTGCTTGGCATCGACTGCCGTAGTCATATCTGTCTCCGTCTCTATGTCCCGGCCGATTAGTTGTTTTGATCATGCGGACCGGGACTGTAATGTCTTGCTTCGATGTGCTTTCGTTACCGCGTCAGCAGCGGCATGACCAAACGTCCGAAGCGCTCGGCTTCTTCGTGGTGCGGGTAGCCCGACAGGCAGAATCCGCTGCAACCCGCGTCGACGAACTCCAGGAGCTGCGCGGCCACCTGCTGCGGATTGCCAACTACAGCGACGCCCGCACCGGGACGCACTTCGGTGATGCCGGTCCACAGATGAGGCGTCATCTTGCTGCCGACCGTCTGCGCCAGTTCACGTTGACGCTGGTTGGCGACCGAATTCATGTTCGCGCTCAGATTCGTGGCCTGGTCCTTCCAGCCCTGCGCGCCTTCGATCAATCGATTCGCCGCTTCCCATGCTTCGTCTTCGGTCTCGCGACAAACGACCTGCAAGCGCATGGCGAAACGCAACTCGTCTTCACGGCCGTACTTCGCGGCACGGGCACGCATCTCCTTGATCTGCTCGGCGATGCGCTCCGGATAATCGCCCCAGAAAAGATGCACGGCCGAATGGCGGGCAGAAATCTCGGCTGCCTGTTCCGAACCGCCGCCGAGGAAGATCGGCGGATGCGGGTGCTGCACGGGCTTCGGAATGATCAGCGGCTTATCGACCTTGTAGTACTTGCCGGAATACTCGACCTGCTCTTCCGACAGCAGCTTCTTGATGATGACGACCTCTTCTTCGAGCTGCTCGTAACGCGCCTCTTTAGAACCGAGTTGCCCTTCGGCAATGGCGTCTTTTTCACTCAAGCCGGCAATCAGGTTGATGTAGATGCGCCCGTTCGACATCTGATCGAAGGACGAGATCATCTTGGCCTGAGCGACCGGATGAATGAAGCCGGGCTTGACCGCGATAAGGGCCTTGATCTTCGAAGTGCGGCTGACGACGAACGACGCCGCTACCCATGCATCCCAGCAATACGGGGTGACCGGCACCAGCATGTAGTCGAAACCCGCATTCTCGGCGGCACGCGTGACGCGCTCGAAGTGCTCCATCGACTGAGGAAAGGCCTTGGACGGATCGCCGAATGCGCTCGTGTCGCCGAGCGTGGGGCAGAACCAGCCCATCGAGAGAGGGACTGCGTGACTCATGTGTGTCTCCTTGTTGTGTTTGCTCAATGCCTACATAACATCAGCGACACAAACATAAGTAAAATGAAGTGTTCTAATTTGTCACATGCACACGATTAATACCCGATTGCCCGCATGGAAATGCGCACGATGAGCCGCGTGGGAGCAAGGGAAATCACTGATGTCGGGAATGAGCTCGAGCGCAGGCGCAAGGCCCGTCGAGGTCGCGTTATCCCTTAGCTGAAGTGGCGAGTGAAGCGCGAAGGGGAAACTGCTCGAGCTGTCGAAGTCGAGCACGTTCGCCCTGCGTGAGTGTCGTCCGCCTCACGCTACGGAAACGACGAACCGGATCTGATCCAGGAACCACGCGTGCGCGGGATCCGCGTCGAATCGTCTATGCCACGACATGAACAGCGGAGACGTGTCGAAGGCGATGGGGGGCTCGTGCACACTCAGTTCGAACAGTTCTGCGAATGTGCCGGCCATGCGGCTGGGGACATTGCAGATGAATCCCGTTCTGGCGGCGACCATCGGCATTGCCATGAAGTTCTGCACCACCGCACCGATTTGCCGCTGCAAACCGCGTTGCGCGAGCGTCTGATCGACGATCGATCCCTGTCGATCCGGTAACCGGATCACCACGTGAGGCCGCTTCAGATACAAGGCAAGAGGAAACCGCGGCTTGCTCAGGTTTTCGCGCTTCCAGACGAGGGTGAGCAGGTCGATCTGCGCGAGGGTCTCGTCATGAATTCCCATCTCCTTGACGGGCTGACCACTGATAACCGCATCGAGATCGCCTGACTCCAGACGCTGGTACGCGAGCCCTTCTTCCGGGACAGGTCCCAGCCGAACGACGATGCCGGGCGCCTGCTGCCGGATATGTTCGACCAACTCGGGAATGAACGAAAACTCCACCAGATCGCCCGCCGCGATGTTGAATTCTCTTCGGGCCAGCGAGGGAACAAATGTTTCCTCATCTCGAAGGGCGCCATAGATCTTTTCGAGTGCTTCTCTGACGGGGCCTATCAGTGCCTCGCTTCGCGAAGTGGGCACCAAGCCACCTTTCGCGTTCACGAACAGTTCGTCGCCGGTTGCGTCACGCAAGCGACGCAACGCATGGCTGACCGCAGGCTGTGTCAATGCCAGCCGATCGCTTGCTCGCGTCACGCTTCGGGTGTCCCAAAGCATCATGAAGACTGCAAGCAGATTCAGGTCCAACGACTTGGTATTAGCTTGGCGCATAGTGACAACGATAGTACTTCATTTCACTTTTGCACCAAAGGCTATTCGCGACTCGCAATAAACGCCACGACGAGGTTACGTCGATTTTTACTGTTTTCGTTTCATCGACGTTTTTTTGAATGTCTTAGTAAATGACCGAGGTGGTGTCTAAGTTCGACGCTTCGATTGGCATACGCCGAGTGGAACTTTCCCTTTGTCCGTTTCATCGCAGCCAAGCCTTTTTGTGGCCGCCCCCGCCCGGCTCCTTCTCGTCGTGCATTGACTGTGATATTGATGAACAAAGCTTCAGTTCACCACCAGCGTATTCGTTTGTGGCGTGTAGCAAGAATGAACATAAACGCTCAGAGGCACCGATTACTGACGGTAGTCAACGAGCGATCCTTGGGGGGTTTCGACCGCGATGAAGGCCAATCTCACGCTTCTTGGCGTTCTTCTGTCATTCATTCCTTCTTCTGGCTTTGCCCATGCGTCCACCGAAACGGTGGACAAAATCGCAGACTGGCTAGCCATCTTCGTTATTAGCGTTGTGCCGGTGGCGTGTGTAGTGATCCTTTTACTCATTCACGTGCTGCCCGAAAAAATTGCGGAGAGGCGTCATCATCCGCAGAAAGAAGCAATCCAGATGTTGTGCTTTCTCTCACTGGTATTCGGCGGCCTCCTTTGGCCGATTGCATGGCTCTGGACGTATTTCAAACCGCTTGGCTATCGCATGGCTTACGGCACCGATAAGCATGATGACTTCTTCTTCGAAGCCGTCCACCGGGCAAGGCTCGGCACACTACCCAGCGATGAGCTGGGCTATATCCTCGGCGAACTCGACAGCATCGCAGCTCGACGCATTCTGCCGCCGGAACTGCGGCGCGCCCGCGACGAACTAGAGGCGCTTCAGTCTAATGCTCCACCGCCTGCACACAACTCCAAGGGAGCAGGAGAAGCCTGATGGAAATCCTACTTCTTGCCATCTACGCGACGATCGCGTGGCTCATTTTCGGAAAGTTCAGGTGGCTGCCCTGGAATATCGTTACCGGTTCGATCACGATCGTCCTGCCGATCATCGCGCTCACCATCCTGATTCTGACGCTTAACGTTGTCGCACCTGCATCGGAAGACGTGCGCGTCATCCGCTACGTAGTGCAAATCGTTCCGCAGGTGCGCGGCCGTGTCGTCGAGGTGCCGATCACGGGCAACACGCCCATCAAAAAGGGCGACGTGCTCTTCAAGATCGATCCGACGCCCTTCAACCTGCAAGTGAAGGCGCTCGAAGCGCAGCTCGTGAACGCGCAGGGTTCAGCGAAGAAGCTCAACGAAGACCTTTCCGCCGCCACCGCGAAGAGCGATGCCGTGCGCGCGCAAATCGATCTCGCGAAGCGGCGCGTATCGGAGAACCGTCAGCTTGTCGATCATGGCGCCGGCGATCGTTTCGCGCTCGAGCAAGCGGAGGCAAACCTCAAGTCGCTGCAGGCCGACCTCGCCGCCGCACGCGCACAGGAAGCGCAGGTGCGCGCGGTACTGAACGCGACCGTCGACAACGATCAGGCCGAAGTCGCGCAGATTCGCGCGCAGCTCGAATCCGCGCGATGGGATCTCTCGCAGACGACGGTCGTCGCACCGGCCAACGGCGTCGCGATCAATCTGCAGTTGCGGCCGGGCTCGATCGTGACGCCGCTTCTTCAGAACCCGGCGCTGAGCTTTGTCGAGGACGATTATCAGGTGATCGCTCTGTTCGCACAGAACGAATTGCGGATGGTTGTCCCTGGCGACGAAGCCGAGATCGCGCTTCAGACGATTCCGGGGAAGGTGCTGAAAGCGCACGTGGTATCGGTGGTGTGGGCGCAGGGCCAGGGTCAACTCACACCGAGCGGCACGCTTCCGATTACCGGCACGGAACCGACGCCGGCCGCGCGTTTCGCGGTGCGGCTGCGCCTCGACGATAGGGAGCGTGACGTCTTCCTCGCCGCCGGTGCGCGTGGACATGCGGCAATCTACACAGACCATATCGAGGAGATCCAGATTCTGCGCAAGGTGATCATCCGGGTTGGCGCGTATATCAACTACCTCGTGCTGAAGGTGTGACGGTGCGCACGCGCTGCTTTCTCCTGATCGCGTTGCTGCTCGGTGCTGGCGGCGGCTGCTCGCTGAAGAACCCGCCGGATGCCGCGGACATCCGGCGCGACAGCCTGAGCAACGCGCACGTCCCCGCGGCGTGGACCGCGCAGGGCGCCACGTCTGGTCTCGTGCGCGCCGACTGGATCGACACTTTCGGCGATCCTGCCTTGAACTCGCTCGTGGAAGAGGCGATCGCGTATAACGCGAACCTGCGGGTTGCGGCCGCGCGCGTTGCGCAGGCGGCCGCCCTCGTCAAGGTGGCAGGCGGTGAGCTCTATCCGGCGGCGAGCTTTCTCGCCCGGCCGGGCGGCAAGCTCGGCGGTGACGGCTCGGGACTCAAGGGCTGGCTCGTATCGGCTTCGTGGGAAATCGATCTGTGGGGACGCGTACGCTACGGCGCGCGCGGCCGAGGATCAATATGCCTCTGCACAAGCCGATGCCGATTACGCTCGCCAGTCGATCGCCGCGTTGGTCGTGAAGGCATGGTTCGGTGCAATCGAAGCGCAGATGCAATATGCCATTGCCAACGACATGGTTCGCCACGCCGATGCATTGCGCGACCTGGCAGGACATCGCCTGCGCATCGGCAAAGGCTCGCAGATCGAGGTGACGAGTGCGCAGGCGGCGGTGCAGTCGTATCGCGATACCGCGCGGCAGTTGAGGCTCGCACGCGAGCAGTCGCTGCGCGCGCTGGAGCTGCTGCTCGGACGTTATCCGGCGGCCGAAGTTGCGGTCCCTGCCAGCCTCGGTCCGCTGCCGCCGGTGCTGCCCACGGGGGTTCCCGCCGATTTGCTCGAGCGTCGACCGGACATAGTGGCTGCGCAGCGGAGGATATCGGCCGCATTCGATCTCGCGCGCCAGGCCGATGCCGCGCGGCTGCCACGCGTCACACTGAGCGCAGGTCTTCTGAGTGTGTCGAGCGAGTTGTTTCTGCTCGCCGATCGTGACAACCCGAGCTGGAGCGTCGGCGCAGGCATCCTGTTGCCGCTTTTCCGTGGCGGCGCTTTGAAGGCTCAGGCGGAATATCGAACCGCGGAACAGGATCAGGCGCTCGCCGGCTATGGACAGGTCGCGTTGCAGGCCTTCGGCGAAGTGGAAAATGCGCTTGCCGCCGAGAGTGCGCTGCGCGAGCGGGAGACCATCCTCGCGCGCGCGGTTTCGGACAACGCAAAGCTCTTCGATTTGCAGCAGGTGCGCTACAGGATCGGCTCGGGGGATCTCGTCGCGGTGACTCAACAGGAACTCGCCTACGCGTCATCACGGTCCGGGCTGGTGCGCGTGCAGAGCGAAGAGCGCATGCAACTCGCGAATCTGTATCTGGCGCTCGGCGGCGGGATTGATGCGGCGTCGAATGGTGTCGATACGGGAGGCGCTTCGACTGCGGATGCGCGATAGGTCGGTGTCGGCGCGCGATACCGGACACGATCCGCTCAAGCGGCCTGCCCGACAGGTCGGCCCTGAGTGGGTCGTGTTCGCGCTGCTTCGGTCATGATCTCATCGGATCAAAAAGCGACCGGCACGTAGCTGAAGCCGATATCCGGATCGATCGCGCCGATCAGCGAAACCTGAATCACGTTCGACAGGCGCGACAGCGGCGCGGTGAACAGCGCCTCCTGATGCGCTTCGATCCGACGATGCGCCGCTCGTCCTGATCGCCGCGATCTGCTCGTTCTTGTCATCGTCGCCCGTTCCCTTCAAGCCAAGTGGCAGTTCCCCTCGCTCGCGGAATCGCACGCGATTAGCACCCGGAACATCGAACGCCCCGTCGTGGATATGGCGGGCGGCACTCGGCTTGTCTGCGTCTTCCAAATCAGATCGATGAGTTTCGGCAGCGAGCACCTTATGACGCCGCCGAACGTGAAACCACGACATGGCTCAAGCGCTGAGCAAGAAACATCGTGACGAATGTTTCAGTGTTATCCGATGGGACGCCAATGCTCCCGTCAGCAGAATTTTTGCTCCACTGCGATGCGCTTCCGGTTTCTAGCGACCACTGCCGATGGTTTGATCGCCGTCGCTGCGCCTCGCGGCTCAAACAATGAGAAGGAGATAACGTGTATCTGACATCCAGCCAGCGCAGCGCTCTGATGAAAGCCATCGCACGAGAGCAAGACGACCGTGAGCGAATCGCCGCTATCGATGCCGTCGTCGCACAATTACGCATCGACAATCCCACCGCTTTTCATACCGTCGCGTCGCTCGAACAGCGGGTGTTTTTTCACGAACCGGGCAGCGACATTCCGTATCTCGCTGCTATCAAACCGAAAGTCCCTGCACCGCGATAGGGAAACGGCTCCGCAGTCTGGATCGCCGCGAGGGGCGCGTCGGAAATTCGCGTCGAGTTGCCGCTGCGCGTGGTCCTGACTCGGCCCACGCGCTACTTCACGCCAATCGCCACGACTTGATCGACTATGACCAGCCCCCGAACCGAAGTCCGCGCAGCCTCGTCCAACTGAACTTCACAGCAAGCGGCGTGAGACACCAACGCACGCTTACGATCGACGGCGCCGCTGTACTGTTCGCGCATCCCGAACCGCTTGGGGATTCGCTACCGGCGCCCGTACAACATGCGGCATTCCTACGCCATCAGCATGCTCATGACCGGGATGACGCCCGCCTTCTGCTCCGTCAACTCGGCCAAACGGTCGAAATGTTTCTGCGCATCTACGCGAAGTGGATCGACCGTAGCCGGGACGATCTCGAGATGGCGCGGCTAGAGAATGTGCTGACGAGACCCGGAGCCGACCTAGCGCGCCCATCCCAAATTTATCTGATTTGTCCGATAGAGGGATATCCGACGCGCTCTTACCATCTCAAAATTCTCACTGGTTGCTGGGAGGTAAGGGTGGCTTCAGTCGTCTCGCGCTCGAAAAACGATCTATACGTCGTGATGCGGCGTAGCGCGCTGCGCGCCATTGTCGGCACCGCGTGCTCGGTGGCCGTGCTCGCGCTGGCTGTCGGCCTCGCACTGGCGCGTTACGGCGTTCAGACACCGCGTGTCCACTACGAGTCCGCGAGGACGTCCGCCGCCTCCCCTTACACGAGCGGCGAGGTCGCTCGTTTGCAGGCCGCGAACGCCTCGCTGGACGCGCGCGTGGAGCGACTCGCCGCCCAGCTCGACACTCTCAGCGCGTTTGACCAACGCCTGCGCGCGCAGTCACTGCGGGCAATTCCCACCAACGCGGTGGCATCGGCGCGCACTCGCTACAGCAACGCGGCGGGTGGTCCCGAACTGCCGCCCCGGCCTTGTCAAGCAACCGATGCGCATCCAGATCCGCATCTTGACTGCCTGGCAGCGACGCTTGCCGCCGTCGAACAGGGCGCCGCGCAGCACGAAGCAGCATGGGCGACCTTCCCGGGCCGCCGTCCGCTCGCGCTCGGGCGGACCGGCTCACCCTTTGGCAACCGCCTCGACCCATTCACCCGCCACCTGAGTTTCCACCCAGGCATGGATCTGGTCGCGCCGACAGGCACCTCGATCCTCGCGGCGGCCGGCGGTCGCGTGATCCATGCCGGACGCATGCCCGGCTATGGCAACACCGTGGAGATCGATCACGGCAACGGCTTTATCACGCGTTACGCTCACGCATCGAAGATAGAGGTGCGGGTCGGGCAGCGGGTGCAGCCGCGTGAGCCGATCGCCAAGGTCGGCTCGACGGGGCGCTCGACAGGTCCGCATTTGCATTTCGAAGTACGCGTGGGCGGGCAAGCGGTCGACCCCGATGACTATCTCGCGCTGTTTGCGACTGATGCCGATGCGTAGCCGGCTATGCTATGCGCCGAACATGTGGAAGGCCGACATGGCGCTCGCCAGCTCGGTCTTACGGTAAAGTTCCTGCGCACCGATCGCCGGCCGCTAAAACGATCGCGAAATGGCGCCGACAGAGACTGTGCTGACATGGCCCTCGGCATCCTTGTGTACCGCAAACCATCAGAGCTATTTCTTCAGGCCGGCGGGATGCTCACACGCATTCCGACCAGCAGGCGTGAATGGCCGTTTCGATAACAGTACAGCATTAGTGAATACGAGCGCCCTCGCTTGCATAACGTCGCGTTACGAAACTCCACACTTGACCGACCTTTGCATTCCACAGGGCCTTTGGATAAGGTTGTTGGGGCAATTCGTTCAGTTGTTGTCGGATTTCCGACCACACCGCACCGCGCATTTCCTGACCGCGCAACCAGTCCACGCCGTCCATGAGCTCGTGGAGCTTGGCTAAGAGCGCCCTCGCCACGCGCTTAACCTCCGCCTCCTCGGCCTTGCTTAGCTTCGGCTCCGGGGTAGTAAGCAGGTCGAAGATCGCCAACTCCTCCTCAGACAGTTCTTCGCGGGCGGCACGCTGTTCCTCCTCGGATAGGCCGACCACGAATTCTTTCAGAGCCTCGAAGAATTTTTCCGCGTCGATAGAGCCCGCGTTGTATTCAGCGACCAGCTTTTCCAGTTTCTCGATCAGATCAACGCGAGTCGGATTGGCCTCGGCCATCTTCTTGAGCTTGTTTTCTGCGCGCTCTCTCGCGCGTTCGGCTGCGACCTTCGGGCTCTTTTCGAACAACTCGGCGAGCTTGCTGAAATCGATACCGGAGAGATCGACACGCCCCTCAGGGCCCACCCCTTCAACGATAGGCGTCAGGATGGCGACGCCTTCCAGTTTCTCGTCCAGCAATTCGGTGATTTTCGCCTGAACGGCGGAGATATCCGTCGGGCCGAGCTTCGCCCTCACAGCGTCCGCCAGCATCTGGAACACCACAACCGATCTAAGATAGGGCGCAGCCCGCTCATCGGGCAGCAATGCCTTATAGGCTTTGGTCACCGCGCCGGCAAGCTGGCCAAACGTCCTCCTCCGCTCGTTCGGCGCGACGAGCGCCTCGACAGCCTGAGCAATCAGGCCAAGACGCGAGAGCGCACCAGCCGCCGTGATCGAATCGATATTGATACCCAGCGAAACTGTGAAACTCCGCGCGGGTTCTAGCGCTTCCTCCAACGCCTTCACTAAAGCGTCCTTGTTCTTGATTGGCGTAGCGTCCTTGCCCAATCCACCTGCGCTTCCGGCATAAATCGCCAGCGCCTTTTGTAGATTGCTGAACACGCCAAGATAGTCAACGATCACGCCGCTGGTCTTGCCCGGCGCATTGCGGTTGGCGCGCGCGATGGTCTGCATCAACGTGTGGTTCTTCATCGGCTTGTCGAGATAGACAGTGCCGATGCTGGGCACGTCGAAGCCGGTGATCCACATCGCGCAGACGAAGACGAGGCGAAGCGGGTCGTTGTCGTCCTTGAACTTCGTCTCCAGATCCTCCTTCTGCATCCGCTCGCGGTGCGGAAGGATATCGAGGCCCTTTTTCTTGAGGTCGTCGATCTCGTTCTGGCTCTGGCTAACAACCACGGCCATATCGAGCTCACGCAACCACAACAACCGCTCCGCAATAGCCGCGCCCCTCGCCTCATGCGCGGTCTTGAGCGCATTCTCATCCGCCGCAATCAGTCGGGTGATCGCCGCCTTGACACGATCATGCATGGAAACCGCAGTCGCCTTGTCGATGGCAACGAACATTGCCTTTCCGCGATAGCCGCGCATGGCGAAGTGCAGCGCTACATCATCGGCCACCTTGTAGAGCCGGTCGGTATTGGTAATGAGCGTATACTGACGGCTGAATTCGCGCTGCAGCCTCTTTTCTTGCTCTTCGCTCAGATCCCCCTCATCGAGCAGCTCGTCCAGTTCCGTTTTTAGTTCGTCAGCGTTGAGCTGAAGCTCGGGCTTGCGCGATTCATAGTAGAGCGGCACCGTCGCACGATCGCGGACGGACTGGGCGAAGTCGTAGACCGAGACGTAGTCGCCGAACACCTCGCGCGTGCGGCTTCCCTCGCCCTGAATCAGCGGCGTGCCGGTAAAGCCGATGAAAGCAGCGTTGGGCAGCGCCGCGCGCATATTAGCGGCGAGCTGGTCATACTGGCTGCGGTGGGCTTCGTCGGTAATCACAATGATGTCGGAGCGATCGGAGAGCACAGGCATCGGCTCGCGGCCAGCGGTCGAGAACTTCTGGATCAGAGTGAAGACATAACGTTCGTTTCCCGCCAGCAATTCCCGCAAATGCGCCCGACTACTCGCCTGCACTTGTTGCGTATCTTTGGTAAGAGCCCCGACGCTGGCGAATTGCCCGGCGATCTGGTCGTCCAGTTCGGTGCGATCGGTCACGATCACGAAGGTGTAGTTCCCGCCCAGGCGCCGAAGTACCTTCTCGGCAAACATCACCATGGAGAGTGACTTTCCCGATCCCTGTGTATGCCAGAACACGCCGAGGCGACCCTTGTTCCGGCCGACATGCTGCACCGCGGCCATCGCGCGGTTTACACCAAGCACCTGATGATATTTACCCACAACCTTGCGTAGACCGCCCTTGGCTTCATCGAACAAAAGGAAGTTTTCAATCAGGTCGAGGAATCGAGTCGGGTCGCATGTGGCGCGCAGCATCGTCTCAAGGCTCGGGTCTTCCGGGCCGTCTTCATCGAGGCGTTTCCACGGCGCGAAGAGATCGAAATCTGTATGCGCGCCGCCCATCAGCGATTCATGGCCGTTGGAAAGGATAACGAAGCAGTTGAACGGGAATAGCTGCGGGATGGTGTCGCGATAATCGCGCAAGTTTTCGTCGTAGGCGTTGAAGATTGGCTTGGAAAGCGCTTTCCACTCCGCATGTAGGAGGGGCAAGCCATTGACGAATCCGATGGTGTCCGCACGACGCTTATGCAGCAGACCCTCGATCCAGACCTGGCTGGCGACGAGAAAATCATTCGCTGCCACATCGCGCCAGTCGATTACGCGGACGGTGATGGTTTCGCTTTGGCCGTCATCCGGGCGCTTCACCTCCACACGGACGCCGTCGCGCAGCAAAAAGTGAAACTCACGATTGGCAGCGATGGGAGAAAGCGCAGAGCGATCCTGCACCAGCGCTTCCTCGGCCAGATTTACTGCTTCCTCCGGCAGATTGGGGTTGAGTTTGATGAGCGCCGCGCGCAGGCGCGTGGGAAGCCAGGTCTGGCGGAAGGTGGTGCGGCCGGTGGGGTTGTTTGCCACCAGCGTTTCGTCGCGGAGGCTAACGTGCTCCCAGCCCAGTTGTTGCAATAGCGCCAGTGCAGGTTGTTCCACGGCGCTGTCTTCGGAGAACTCGCTGGAGAGCGACGGCTGCACCATCTCAGGCGGCCTCCAGTTCCTGTTCAGCCTCGCTGAGTGAAAGCTGGCCGGAGATCAAGCGGGGGAGGAGAAGATCACGGGCGACGGCAAGGCTCCGAATGGATTGCTCAATATTCCAATGCAACGCATATAGCGGGCTAAGCTGTTTTTCGAGTTGTTCGCGGATCGCCAATGGTGGCAGCACAATTCCGATCCGCTCGATGTCGTCTCGACCGACAGCTTTATAGATAGCACCATTTCCGATCAGGTCTGTCGCGTGGAATGTCGCGCGTAGATGGGCCAGTAGAAAAGACGGGCTTCCGGTCTTGCTGCGGATCGAGCACACCCCACGACCAAGCACAACATCTTCGGTTGCCCAATTGATACGCCCAACGGGAGCCCTAACGCTAAAGAGAATGTCGCCTGCGACGGCCACTTTCTTCCTATTGGGTGGGGTGCAGAACACGCGCTTACATAGAAAAAGCGCGCCGAAATCCGTAACTCCCTGATGGAACGGCAACCCGTTTCCATCTTTATTCAACAGTTCCGATGACGGCGATTGGCCCATGATCAGATCGGCCACATTCCCCAAGGGTACGATCTGCCAACCGGCGGGCGTTACCGTCGCCGCGCTGCCACCTGCTGCATGTGGCAGGCTTCCTAGCGGGCCAGTAACAAAACTTTGGAACAGCCCCCGCGCCATCTCCTCCAGCACCGCGATCCTCCGCTGGTGGACTTCGATCAGATCGTCGTAAGCCCCCAAAATCCCTGCTATCTGGCGTTGAGTTTCGAGAGAAGGAACCGTCAACTCAACTTCCCGTAGGATGGTTGTATTAAGGTTCGGCAACGTGGAGCCAACTGCCCGGTTCCGAAGGGCTGAAACTGTTCCGGGGTGTCCTAATCGGTAAAAGAGGAAGCGGGAGTCAGTTTGATGGCCGACCGTAATGCGCAAGCAACCTGTGCCGCACAACCAGCCGGCCTCTCGTTCAGAGACAAGTGCTTTGCGGCCGATGTCACCGCGCCGCCCATAAACGATATCGCCCTTGGCCAATCTGTGATGCGATAGCCGCTCGACATGATCCAAGGAAACGCGAGCAATCGTGGCCTCATCGACCCGGCCCGTTGCAATGTCCTTGGGCATGACAACTGGCGTGCCGATCTCGCAGTAGTCGGACTCGTGCAGTTGGGAGCCGAAAGGGCCAGTTCGAATGTCGCCCTTATCTTCGTCGCATAGCTCGCCAAGCGTGACGTTTCGCCACTCGCTCATGCCAGCACCTCGGCAACATTTGCCGCAATCATCGCCTGCAACCGCGCAGCCTCGGCGTTAAGCCCTTCCAGTTCCTTCTGCAAAGCCTCAAACCGTTCCCGAAAATCCTCGTCGTCAGTTTGCTCCTCCGGGGCTACGCCCACATAGCGCCCAGGATTCAGACTCCAATCCTGCGCGGCAATCTCTTTGCGAGTAGCGACTTTGCACAGGCCGGGAACGTCCTTGTAGCGCTTACCGCCGAAATGCGCGGTCATTGCTTGCCTGCTTCCCGCCTCCAGTTCCGCTTTTTCGCCGCGCCACAGGCGCACGATATTGCCCAAAAACTCAATCTGGTCAGGCGTGAAGTCTCGATGAGCACGCGTCACCTGTCGGAATACATGGCGCGCATCGATAAACAGCACTTGATCCTCGCGCGTGCTCCCTTTTTTGCCCTTATCGAGGAACCATACCGTCACCGGTAACGTGACGGTAAAAAACATATTCGGCGAGGTAGAGATGATCACATCCACCGCCCCGCTCTCAATCAACTTGCGCCGCATCTCCCGCTCGGAACCACCCGCGTCCGAAGCGGAATTAGCCATCACGAAACCTGCACGGCCGTGTTCGTTGAGCGCGGCATTGAACAGCCCGATCCACAGATAGTTAGCGTTGTTGACGCTCGGCACGCCCAGCGAAAAGCGCGCATCCACATGCCCTGCCTCATTGACCAATCGGGCGGTATCCACCTCCTTTTGGTTGAACGGCGGATTAGCCATCACGAAGTCGAACTTGCCCAGCATCTGATGCGGGTCTTCGTAATAGCTGCTGGCAACGCGGATATCGCCGGAAAGGCCGTGGACCGCGAGATTGAGCCGACACAGCTTCTGCGTATCGGCCATCTTCTCCACGCCATAGATACTTATCGCGCGCGCGGGGTTTTCGTTATGCCGCTTCACGAAATCGGCGGAATGAACGAACATGCCACCGGACCCGCACGCTGCGTCGAAAATGCGGCCATGGAAAGGCTCGATCACCTCGACGATCAGCTTCACGATGCTGGAGGGCGTGAAATATTCACCACCCTTTTGCATGAAAGCGGAGGCGAACTCGCCCATGAAGAATTCGAAGATCAGGCCATAGGCATCGCCTGCAATCGCTAGCGGTTGCAGTAGCCGCAACAGTTCACGCAGCACCGAATTGGGCAGCGAACCGTAGCCCTGCGGCAGCACACCGTCGAGATCGGGATTGTGTTCGGCGATGGTCTTCATCGCCTCGTTCAACGCCTCGGCCAGATTCTCTGTCTCCGGCATGCCGAGTAGATAGGAAAAGCGGGCATGCGGCGGCAGGAAAATCGCGCCCTTTGCATGGTAGTCCGGCGGAGTGGGATTGCCGAGCCGCCCGCCGCGCGGAAGCTGCGCATCGACGACATCGAAGCGCGCCTCCATCTGCCGCAGAGCAATCAGCGCCAATACGGGCTGCGCATACTGATCCGGCCTCAGTTCGGTGTTGGTCCAGAGCTGGTTCGCCGTGGCGAACAGGCGGCGAGAAAGGTCTTGAAGATCGATTGCCAATGTTTCCCCGGGTGGTCATATGCCACCTAATCAGCGATTCGACTCTTCTAATCCATCCTTCTGCATCCGCAGACGTCTGCGAGCAACGCATTAAGCATCGGCTTCTCTTTGGAATGCTAATGAAGAAGCATCCTCTGACGACGACAGCAATATGCGCTTGCGAGACAGTTTTAATATCAGGTCTCCCTATCCCGCCGCGTCAATTGCTTCGCGGACGTCGCTGGACGATACGATCTACCGCACGCAGTTGCAGGTTGAGATGATGGTCGAATCTGTTTCTTTTGAGTTTATGACCTTGTCGATCATTGCGGGGGAGTATGCAGATCAGCCAATTCTGAACCTATCGGACTTGTCCTAATTTTGGCACCGAGACGTCTGGAATAACGCCAAGCCTGACCAAACGCACAAAGGCATTCTTACCGTACAACTTTGAGGCCGGTACACACGCATTCACCGTGACACCCATTCGTCGCGACCAATTCCATAAACACGACTGCACTCATCGTACGCATCTTCGCGAGAGGCAAACCAATGATCCGAGATCGGAAGGGCGGCGTCTACGGATTCGTATCGTATCAGCAGAAAACTTCCATCATTAAGCTGTTCGATTGCAACTTTCTTGGTTATACCTTGGCCTGCACCTCTGCCATCAAGAGACTTTCGTGTCAACGCCAAAATCAATATAGATAGTCGATAATTTTCGGAAAGTACATTCCCGATTGTTCAGTTCAGGTTAACTAACGATTCTTGACGACTGACGTGTGTGCGTCGAACGACTCCCGGCCGAGCTCTGTCGTCAATCCAAACGATAGCTCGACATCAACCGCGTCCCGGCGCATCGCGTGAAGCATTGATCTCACTCGTCGCCGATAGATAAGTGTCTCTCGCCAATCGTCCACAGATATTGCTCGACCAGAAATGCGGCTGCAGACCGCGCCCTATCATTCCAAAACGCTTCAGCAGCGCGAATACGAACATCTTCTTGCTCTAGCGCTTCGGGTGCCCAGTAGGTCCTAACGGCCGCAAAAGGAGGATCGTCTGTCTCTAATGCGATCGCAAGGAATAGCTGGAAGTCTGGCTCCCCGTCAACCTTGATCCATCGCGCCAAGGGCAGCATGGCTCTCGCTGTTGCCATGATGCCAAGACGGGCCGCAAGAAGATCCGCTGCTCTAGCGCGAATCTTTCGACAATGCTTGCGCTGAAGCTCCTCATTCTTTATTCCTGGCGGGATTCTAAATTCCTGTGGCAGGACTTGTTCGCAATTTATTTCATCGGGCCATCAAAATATGCTGACAATTCACGGGCGCGTGTTGTTGAACGGCCTTAATCTGGCCCAAGAATGTTTTCATACACACGTGACCAAACGCTGCTCATTGCTCAATTTCTCAACTGCGCTAAAACGCCTAGCACCAACATTAGAAGGCCGAAGCCAGCGCTGCCCCACATCGCAGTAGCACGAAACGTGCGGTATCTGTAGTCCATATTGCGCAGAGCCCACGACCACGTCACAACCAAAAGCGGGATCAACCCGGAGAGTCTGGATATGGCCATTACTGACGCGCTTTGAACGTTATAGCGCATGAGTTGGGCCCAGATCACAAACCAAGCAAGCCCACCGACGAAGGAACATGTCCAGAGCGCAAAGGCAGCAATGCAATTAAAACGTTTCATCGTTTTTCAACTAAACCGTGGGTGATACGAACGGCCGACGTATCCCGTTTGTCGATTGGCTATATCAGGCCGAGTTAGGTAATCGTAGAAGCGACAAGCAGCAGATCACGCCTTATGAAACGGCATTTGACTTCGTTGATGAAAATAAACCTAACCGATTGTTTATGTGGATCGCACTATGGTGTACCCGCTTTCGAGTTATGAAACAGCACCGCCAGCAGATTCGCCTAGCCGGGTCGCTTGGCAGCGTCCTAGCCTACAACACGAAACGCGAAATATTTGGGTGAAGGCAGACTGGGCAAGGCAGCAATCGGAGAAGCCCCGTGTGGGTGAGGTGACCCACATAGTCCCCGGAACTGTCCCCGGCGTGGCCCTGAAAGCCCCTCGTCAGGGACACTGTTCCGCCAAGTTGTGCCGTTAGCTGAAAGGCGTCCGCGAATTAAAGCATAAGCTGTCCGTTCATGAGGCTCTGGCGGCGGCTGTGGTCACGTCAGAAAAGCATAACTTGGCCTAACGGACACAAATAAAGCATAAAGTGTCTAAACGAAAATCTCCTTGCGGGGCGGACTCATTTCGCAATCGCCGATGAGCGAAACTGCGCTTGCATAGGTCACGGCTGGAGAGGTGGCCGACTTACTGATTGAAATCGCCGCTCTCTCCGCCATCGAGAGTCGCGACTTCTCCGAAACGAAGCTCCGCCGTTGAGTCCGCGAACCGGCGTCCCGCAATCCTCGCTCGCATCGGCGATAACTCGCGTTTTCTAGCTATGCGGGAGACTTGGAGCAATCGATACATCACCCTTCGGCTTGCGTGCTAACTCAGGTGCTCAGCGAGCTGACGTCTACGCTATTTCTCATGCCATGGGATGCTTTAGTACGGGCCCTCTCAAGGTAGACGAAGACGGATAGATCGCACTCAAATCCAATCGGCCGCTAGTCGATAGCGTGTAGCTTATTGTTCGTCAGATCTCGGGCGCGTATTTTCTTAGTCCGGAATCGGTGCAGGGAACGAGAGAACACTTTGCGAAGCCGTCTGCATTACCTTCGCCGACAAATCCGCGCCCGAAACGTCTTCGTAACGCGCGGGTACGCGCTCTTTGAGGCGGAACAGCCGCTGATGGGCCGATCTGGTGATCTGGCCATAGGTGACTGCTTGAACCCGACCTCGCACAACGCCCTCTTCTTTCAGCTCTTTCTCGCGCGTCGTCTTCGGCGCAATTTCGTGGCCCACTACGAACGCTCTGAACATCGGTGTTCCATCTAGCGCGCCGCTTCCAAGGAAGTCCTGCACGTAGCCGTCAGCTTGGGTCATCTCTTCGCGGCCAATCGCCGATTTCCCCTTCTTGAGTTCGATGATTAGCACATTTTGGATTTGGGTGAGCGTCGGCTCCGCTGGGTCGAACCCTTCCGTACCGACGATCGAGCACGTCGCATCACCAAGCACGACAATGTCGGGGCGCTGTTTGTGATTGATAAAGGCCTCGGGGGAAAGTCTCTTCTTAAAGATCTTTTCGGCGGCGGTGCGCAAGCTGACGTTCGATGAGTATTCGCTGCTGTCAAATTCCGGTCCGAAGAGCCAGCGCGCTTGCGTTACCAACGGGTGCAGCGTGTGCAGTTCGTCCGTGGCATCGTCTCCGCTCAGCTTATCAATGGCCGCAAGCACGGCCAAGCGATGATCGATTTCGTCGAGGACCGACAAGGCATCGCGGACAGTCCACTGACTCAGCAGGCGATCAAGCCCGTCAATGTCCGATTCGTCAAGCTTGGTCAGCTTTTCAAGCAGGGCAGCGCCGCCGCGCGCCTTCTCAAGATTTATCAAGGCTTGAACTGCAGCGGAAAGGACATCCTGCGAGACCGTCGGCGTGCTCTTCACGAGCTCGCGCGCGAAGCTGGCGACCTCCGCGCGACCGAGCTGCGACAACTCTTTGAACTGCTCGCGATTGCGAACCAGCGCCTCTTCCGAGCTCTCCTCCACGAGCGTCGAAGACAGAGAAGCAAACACCTTCTGTGCGTATTGCCGAACCGCAACGAACAGCGCCTCAACAGCAGGCCCATTTTTGAATCGAGCCCAGTCCGGCTCGATCTCGGACATCCAGCCATCACTCGTTTTGACGACAATCGAATAGCGCTTCGCAAATCGCGCGCGACCGTCAAGGACTGCCTCCGAGCCGACAACCCACCCGGGCGTGCCGACCAAGCGACCATTCGCCCAGAATGCGATCCCTTGGTAGATCGTCGACTTGGCAGCTCTCGTAGAGTCGACGACGTAGGCCTCCGCCGGCGGAAACCCTTCGATCAAAAGAGTCATTCGCTCTATGAGTCCCGTCTGATCCGCCAATTCGACAGACTGTCCGTTGACCCGCACAACGAACTGTGGATCGTGAAGGAAGCGGGCGGACAGGATATCGCGAATGCGGTCAGGGTCGGGGAGGTGCCGCTCGACCGTCACCGAAAGCCTCGTCCCGTGGCCCGCTCGTAAGAAGGCGCCTTCTTTCTCGATACTAAAGGGCGACTCCTGACCTCGCGTGCCGATTTCAAAGCTCGCGCCCTTGTCCTCGCGCCACGTTTCGACCGAGTATTGATCGGCGAAGCACAACAAGCCGTGACGTCCGACGCCGTTGCGCCCATAAGCCCGCCGCCGCCAACCCTTCCGCTCTGGCGGGAACTCCACGGCTGTGCCTTGATGCTTTGTCCGGTCATAACCAAGCTTCATCCACCGTGCCCTAAACTGGGCAGCCGACATGCCGTGGCCGTCGTCTTGAACCGTCAATACAAGGCTGTGCGTCGGTGGAATGATGAGATCGACAAGCGACGCTCCCGCATCCCAAGCGTTAGCCACCAATTCAGTGAGCGCAACCTCAGGGTCGTGGGCGATATGGCCCAACGTTCGGACAAGATAGTTTTCTTCGAAGAGTGACCCCGTCGAGTCGTCAACGTTACGCTTCGGTTTCGCCATTTGAACTCCACCCTTTGATTGTTGCTCTACTTCGTGCCTCACTTAAGCCGCACGCTGGCCCCATCAAAAAGTCTGCTCCGTTTGCCAATGTTCATTGACTAAGTTGTCTGTCAAGATCGCTGGGATGTCGTACTTCGCCGGCACCTACCCACTCATCTTTACCGCTAGCCCAGCGCGCGCCAGCCCCTTCAGAAGGTCCCCTGTGGCACTGGGCGAACGCATATCTATAGAGCGAACGTCCGCTAGGAGACTGGGTAAAGGCGCGTCATCTAGGCGAACAGGGATGACGGGGGCAAATTCATCGCTTGGAGAATGCAGCACCTTAATCGCTTCTTCCAATTCGAAATTGGCGAAGGTATTACTTTGAAAATTACCCGAGATAAGTGCGATAGCTAAGGTACTTTCGTCAAGTCCACGGCGTATTGCAGTCTTCCAGACTTGGCCTGCCGCCACCTGCTCATCGTCCAGCCAGGGCTCGAGTCCAACCTTTCTCAAAAGTGCAGCTAGCTCTCTGGCCTTTTCAACGTCCTTACCCGAATATATGAGAAAGACCTTCCTCTTCCGGCGTACTCTCTCCTGCCAACGCGCACTGATTAAAGCGAGAATTGCTGCTGCCGCCGCAGCCGCCGTCGCGATAATCATCTGCGAAAGAGGAGACCACTTTGATCCCAAATCGAATTTGGATTGAAGCGTCACCAGTGCAGCAACCCCGGCACTAAAGATACCTATAGCCGCAGATAAGGACTTAAGATTTTCTGCGCGCATGTTAGATTCCCTTGATGAATACAATGAAGGTCACCATCAGGGCCGCGCCAATCAGGTTTGCGACAATACCCAGCCAAAACCATTGACCTTTCGGATTATGGGCGCGCTTTTCCCAGTCCTGATGCACTGAAAGGATCCAGAGCAGCAGGAAAAAGCAAAGCACGACAAAAACCGCGGTCTCGGTCGTCTTTAGAGCAGAAACAGGCACGCTCGGCGAAGTCAAAGCGGGCTTGCTCAGATCGAGAAAGTTGACAAATCCGGAAGCCAGCGCCGCGAGCGCCATCTCCACGCCAAGGAAGAAGTCCGTGCGCGCCCACCCGGACCCCCGGACGAGTTTTTTCGCGAGCGCGCTGCACAAAAGGAGCAGGAGTGGCACGCTAAGAGCGATAAAGTACGAATTCGTTAGCACTGGCGGTCGCTGGGTACATGATGCGGGGCATCTCGGCCGCGATTTTAGCAGGCGCGGCGCGTTCGACGCTCGGCACGCGCTGACGGTGTCATTCTCGCCTCCCGTCGCGGTCGCCCGCGCGGCCACCCGAACGCCTTGCGGGCTAGCCCGGAAAGCGATACGCGTGAGCGGCTTCTGCTCGAGGGCCAAGGTCGCCCTCAGGGCGCACCGCTTGAGGATGCCTGTGTCGCTTCGTTACATCGGCTGTGTAAGTCCCGATATTCAAGCACTTTCTGGGCGACTCCGTAATGCCAGTCATGCAGTGGAACGCTGATCTGGCACAATATTCACCAGTTTCGAGCGAAAACGCACGGAATCCGGCGAACGCGCCCAAAATAAAGACCGCAGCTGGCGCGTTGGCCATCACGGGGGACGGAAGTCGACTCTCCGGGTTAGACCAGGGTCGGCTAAGGAACAGCGCGGCTGCTGGGTCGCGTGACGAGGGAAATAACGCTCGAACTCGACGGAAGCAACAACATAAGCGAGCGGCCGCCAAGAAAACAGCGCGCTTTTATCAGCGAATTTCTCGGCTGCCAAGAGATTTCTGGAAATCTCACCGCGTCCATCAAACGAAAGTTGATTAAAGCATTTTTTAAAGAAAGGCCGTTTTACTCTAATCTCCACCGAGCCATTTCGACTAGAATAAAAAATAAAAGTAAATGACCCACGCCTCCGAATTCGTGGTTAGGCAGGCTAAAGATCGGCCCGCTGTCATTAATCGCCCAGGACGAGAACATTGAGACTCGCATTTGAGACCCTCGTGCGCTTCCCCGTTGTCATTGCGCTACCATATGCTCGAAGAACCATTTCTGAAGCCATAGCTATCTGTGGTTCCGGAGACGATTTCACCCCCTACGTAGTTGCCGGACGCCGCTGCGCTAACCAGGCTCCCGCAGGTGCCAATCAATGCGGATTGTATCGAGCTTCGTCCAGAAACGGCGTTTGAGCGAGATTGCACGAAGTTAGATTTCCATGACTTCTGCCCAAGGACGAGCAAATCATCGTCCGCGATCTTCCTGGTCCGCACCTTCAACCATGGAGGGGAAACCGAAAGATCGCTGACGATGTCAACGTGGAACAGCACTGGCCTATCGGAGCTTCTGCAATAGACGGTAAGCGCAAACTCTGTGAAATCTTTCTTCTCAATATTCTCGCCGCGGTTAAGCTTCTCTCCAAAGATGTCGTCGATGACATCCTGAGTGCATTTGGCTAGGAGCTCAGCGACGATGCACGCCTTCAGTTTTGGAAGCAGCACGGATGCAAAAGTGATCGACGAATCGAACCTGAAACTATCTGCATCGTAAGCATCGCTTTCATAAGGCAGTGAAATCGCGTACTTACCGCCGTTTTCCTGCTCGCTATATCGATAGGTGTAGCGTAGAGCCCGCATTTCCTTTGAAAACTTGCTTTCAACGGACGTAAAAAACAGATTGTCTCCGCTGTAAGCCAGTCCACAGCTGTCCGTGTAGCTTTCAATCACACGCTGCCCGATGCGCCCATCTACCGTCAAATCCGGCTTTCCAATCCGAATCTCGTAATCGCGCACTTTCATTTCCTTGCGCGCCCTGACGATACGCGAGCCATGCGTGGTCTTGCTGGACAACACGGAGTCGCCGATTAAGAAAGCGTTGATTGGCTTCGGTCCAGAGGCCAGACAAGCGTTTTTCGCCTGGATGACCAGCGGGTTGGCAATCTTTGACCGCGACTGCAAGGGCGTACTTCCGGTTTCCGGGTCGTCATCGAATGGCTGGCTAAAATCGATATACGTCATCGATGAAAACTCGTAACCAGCGACAATAACCGTCATGGGAGAAACGCCCTTTAAAGTTGTATGCGACTATTCTACACAGTCTATTCAAAGATGTTGCGGGTATAGCGTAGGTAGGTGCCTATCCGTTTCCATTCATGTCCGGAAGTGCGATGTTCACCAGGCAGCGTTGGGTGAATTCGGTCGCTTGAGCCAATGCTTTGATCGGTGATGTTCCACCATTGCATCTCCCGAAACCTCTCGCCGCGACCCACCTTGGCGTGCGGCCGTCTACGGGCATCGTTTGAACCTGTATCGTCAAACAGTCCCACACCGTGGCTTCGACATTCTGCGGAAATGTGCTTCGACGAAGAACAAAGGCGCATTCATTTTCACAAGCAACGTTGACGGACGATTGCAAAGAGCGGGTTTCGCAGATAAAAGCATCGCGGAATGCCACGGAGCCATCCACTGGCTGCAATGTATCGACGAGTGTTCGCGACAGACGTGGGCCGCGGACGACCTCGTGCCCATCATCGATGACCCCAGTTTTCGCCTCATCTCGCCCGTTCCAACGTGCCCGTCGTGTGGCGCCGTTGCACGACCCAACATCCTCATGTTCAACGATTCGCACTGGATCGAACCGCATTCGCAACGGCAGATCCGCCAACTTGAAAGCTGGATTGCTGAATGGCGCAATCTCGTCGCTTTAGAACTCGGAGCAGGTCGCGCGATTCCCACCGTGCGCCGGTTCGGCGAACGCTATGCCCGCCGTCTGATCCGCGTTAATCCGCGCGACTTCAAAATTCCTCAAGGTCGGGGCGTAGGTGTCGCCGACAAGGCACCTGATTTCTTGGAACGCGTGGATCGATTTCTCTGCGGACAGCCTGACAGGCGAGCAATCTGATGCTGGAAACGGCGCCCTAACCTGCTACTGCAAAAAAGCATAACGCGTCCCATCGAACCGAGAACGCGCGCTGCTCGTACCGGCGCAGCCGAAACCGGCTGAGCTACACCGCTTCGTTCAAACCGCATCTCACGCCACAAAGCAAAAACCGTCCGAAGGGTAGCTGTCGCATGAACGCCCCGGCGTCGTTATCTCTTGCGCGTACCGTTCGACATTGATACCTTGGACGCACCATTTGCGCCGAGGTGTCTACATGAGCCCAAAGTCTCTTCCCGTCGACTTCCCGAGGACCTCCTGGCAGGGCGCGATTTCCGGGGCGCTGCCCAAACTTCTGCTGCGAAAGGTCGGTGACACATACCAAGCTGGACCGACCGATGACGAGGTGTATGAGAGGTTCATCGTATGCGATGACCTTGCTGAGCAACTGGCAGCGTATGCGTCCCGGAAGATGACGGCGAACGCGTGGTCCTTGGAGACAGCGCTGTCTAAGGTCGAGGCGGGAGTGGTCAAGAAGGTTGACAGTGGAGTATGGGACTTTTTGACCGAGGAGGTAACTTGGACGATGAAGCGTACGCGCCAGATTTTGATGGATCGTGTCGGATCGGGCTCGAACATCCCGAGCCAAGAACGATATGACAGCTATGAAGAATGAGGGCTTGGCGCTTGTTTTTGACCGGTCCACTCCAATTTCAGGCCCGCATCTGACAACGCAACGCGGCAATGCCATCGTCGTGGGTGAGCCGAGAAAGCGTTTCCCGCAGATGCCGCTCCCATCCACCGGACGGTGCCCGTCCTTTCCGACGAATTGAAACATTTCTCGCATGACGGTGAACCACGCATCGAAGCCGCCAACTCTCAGCGCTCGAGCACGTTCGTCAAACCAAACGAAGTCATGAGCCAGTTTCGCCGAAACTATCGGGCCAATGCCTCCTGAGTCGCATGAGTAGCGAATTATTGACCTTTCCATAATTCTTTACGTCACCACAGGGTTGCCTGAATCCAGCACGCGGCAATGATTGAAGGTCGGTGCTGCGCGCTTTTCAGCTTGTTGCGGGCGACGGTCTGCAACTCGTCGAGGTTGTCGGGGCAGAAATTCGCAATGGCGTGACGTTTGAGCCATGCCCGCAGATACTCGACGGGATTGAGTTCTGGACAGTACGGCGGCAGAAAGGTGATCTGAATATGGCCCTCGAGAGAGTCCAGGTATTGCCGGACAATTGCCGCGTGGTGGGGTCTGGCACCGTCCCAGATGATCAACAGCGGCTGCCTCAGATGGGCTTTGAGCGCCTTGAGAAACTCGACCACCTGTTCCTTCTTTACGCTGCCTTCGTAGAACCGAAACAGATAGTTCGTGCGACTGAGGCCCGCAATCGCGGAACATGCTTCCAGTTGAAATGAAACTGGATAACCGGCGTTTGCCCCTTCGGCGCCCAAGTACGCACTCGCGTCGGCCGCTCGCTGATGCCGGTCTCGTCGATAAAGACGATCAGTCGGCCTTCGCGCTTGGCTTTTTTTAAGCGCGGGCCAGGTGTGCTGCTTCCAGTGGCGCACAGCTTCTTCGTTACGCTCGATTGCGCGCCGCTCAGGCTTCTGTGCGCTAAAACCGAGCGTCCCAAGAAAGCGCCAGATTTGCGTTTGTCCGAACTCGACGCCATACATGCGCTTGATGAGCATACCGACGCGCTTGAGCGTCCATAGCTCCGTGCCAAAGCCGTGTTCGGTGGGGTTGTGTAACAACGCCTGCCGCAGTTGCGCCAACTGCTGCGCATCGAGCCGAGCCGGACGACCTCGACCCGGTACCGCGCGCAACGCATCGATTCCTCCTTCATCGAGCAATCGGTTCCATGTGTACACCGTCTGTCGGGCTACCCCTACGGCAAGTGCTACCTCTGCCGGACCTTTGCCTGCCTTAAGCATGCGGGCGGCCCGCAAGCGCTTCTTGGTGGCCTCGTCCATCGGCTTCTTTGCCATGGCATGCATCTCCAATCAATCCCTCAGAGATACAACGCACCAGCATCGAATCGGTTGTCATCTTTTATGGAAATCTCAATAGTTCACGAAATGGCTCTGGACTTTCCACGTCGTATCAGCCAGCTGCCCCCAAACTCGTCAACTGTTTTTGGTACGCGTTGAGCTCGTCTTCTCCTTCCGGTCATTGATCAGACGCTCTTCCTTGTATTGGTAGGCGCAAACATCCGCCAGTCCAAGGGCGAAGGAAGTGTCTTCACTATTGAGACCCACGAAAATGTATTCTTTGGCTGGCTCCAAATATTCCTGAGGACTTCAGACGCTCCACCCCGTCGCAAGCGAGGAAGAAGATAGACACGTAATTAGGACTTCAATGATTGTGTTGAACACCGCCCAGCATTGTCCTGGGGCACTTGCGAAACACGCCGCACGCGCTGTGCAGGGCATTTTCCTTCGTCATGCGAATCTTCATCCGGTGCGCGGGCACGCTCTCTCCAGCAACATCCGGCGAGCAAAGCTCGCTTGGTTGATGTCATGCCAATCCTTCCGCCCGATCCGTTAGATCATGTTCTCGATATGGCCGGTCAGGGGTCCGAGGTAGCCGAGTACTTTTGTCCGAGATCCGCAGATTCCATCTTACAAAATACCTCCCTAGGCGAATTCGAGCGCACTATTGCATACGGACTTCCGGCCAGCCTAAATCGCTTGCACGTCCGCAATAAATCGCCTATGGCAGCGAGCGCAAAACAGTCAACCGGGGTGTGTCCGGACACCGAAGGCCCATCAATGAACTAATCTACGAATCATTGCAAGATATTTACTAACGGCCATCATAGTTGTAATCACACTGAGGCACTCAAAAATGGAAACGAAAGCGTCTTTCATATCATTAATCGTGCTTACGCTTGCCGCAGTAGCGGGTTGCCGTTCCGAAGCAGATGGCGGTGTAAAGACTGAAAATGAAAAGCCTCAACGTACAACCGTTTACGTGGGCCCTGTTAAAGCAAAGACTGCCAACGACATAGCATCACGCACAGCTGGCTTAATTGCCGCGCTCAGGAGAGCGGGTTTCGACGCAGTTGCAGTTTCCGATGATGATAAAACAGAAAAAGCCAAGCCTTATGTGACAGTGCACGCAATGAGCGACGAAGAATACTGCCTGGAAGGTCTTGTCAAGATGACGCCAGTTGCAGGTTCCCCAACCCAGGCAGAGATGCGACTTTTCAGGTCACAAGGGGGCATGAAATTATCGCAAGAGGACTGCTCGGATTCTTTCGCCGCCCAGATTGCGGCGGCACTGAACAAAAGCCCGAAATAACGAGAATCGACTTGCTTGAAAACTTCTCAGACGGTCGGTGGAATGAAGAATCTAAGGTACGACTAAGCGCCCCGCCGACTTGTTTGACTTCACTGTCTGCTGCACGTGTCCAACGGAGACATGGGCATTCAGAAGGCTTGCCGCTGTAGCGTTATCTCTAAGATAGAACGTATAAGCTCCATCTGCAGCAGAGAATGTGCGTTGATGAACTTTCCCCATCAGCAAGTCTACGGGTACTCCTGGCTTTGGTTTCCCGTTTCTGTCAACGACGAGTCCGTGAGAGACAACCTTTGCGCCTTCTTTCTCGGGATCCCAGAATACAAAGGCAAAGCTACCATAGACAGTGTCCCAGAAAACGTCGACAAACTGTGGCCCGAGGTATCCAGGAGCAGGACAGTTGATCGTGGCAGTTGCAGTGTTACTGGAGCTCTTCGTGTTTGACTCCGACTGACTCTGCGTGAAAGTGAGCTTATCATCGACCTTCAAGCCGATCGGACCAATCTGAAGATCGCCGCCTGTTCCGACCGACCAGCTAGTCTGATCGGTCTTCTCAACAGATTTCTTGAATGCATTCGAGAACGAACTTTGTACAGAGATACACGAGCAGACACCGTTGAAACACGCGTTGGATTCAAGCGGTGCCTGATAAGTGAACGAAACGTCAACCGGCGCATATCGCTTGGTATCTATGACGTAGTTTTGGTCAAGGAAAGGGTTTTGCTTCGCGATCTCAGCATAATCATCTGCGACGAATCCAAGCTTAGCGAAGAGTGCCGCATTGCCTGCATCCATCGTTGATGGATCTAAGACCCAGCGACCATAGAGATAGGCTACATGTGGCCTGTCGCCGGTAAAGCCCATGGAGACAGTTGTCTTCCCCGGATAGGTTTTCACGACGACGGCCGGGTTCAAAAGCACGAGGAAGACGTCTTGAAGATGATCTATGCCATCTCCATTGGCAGGCACGTTGATAGACTTGCTTCGACTCTTGGTAAGAGTCTGCGTCGTCTTTGTTGTCGATTGAGACGTAAATCCTTCGTTAATCGTCCCAGTAAAGTTACCCACCGGGACACCATTAGCGACGACCGGCATCTTGTCCGACATTGAGACGGTCTCTGCATTCGTAAAAGAACTGGAAATGGAAGTCTGAGTCTCAGCGCTGCTTCCCTCGTTGTATGAGACGTTAGACGAACTCCCGCACTTAAGCTTGCTGTTCCCGCAGCCGGGAGGTGCATACAGGAGCCCAATAATTCTGTACTTTGGTCTTACCAACGTTGTTTCGGTGTATTTTTCTATGCACCATTCGTTGCATTGCGTGTAGCACCGGTTCCGGGCCCCTGGGGGACCAAGATCAGGGCTTTGACACTGCTCTTCCTTATAGCAAGCTTGTTTGCAGTCAAAGACTTGTTTAAGGATGTCCGAGTCGTTAGCTTGGGCTGTTCCAGTCTGCAGCACGACGGCGGTTGCCAGGAGTGCGTGCATTAGAATCTCGGCAAGAAAGTATTTCATCTTTTTCCTCTCCGACTGTCATCGTGCTGCGCGGCAATTAGCTGCGCCGGCGTCTATTCCGCAAATCCTTTGCCCATGCTTCTGAGACCAAGCAGAAAGAAAATTTCGGGAGTCAGCGGTTAGAAGGCTGGTCACATACCCGGATTCGATGGAGGTGGCTGTAGCCGAATTAACGCCAATAACGCTCCGCGTCTTTGCATCGTCATTGAAAAGAAATGCTGGTCCACCGCTATCTCCGTCGCAGAGAAATGAAGGCGCCTGTCGGAGTTTGATAAGGTTCGGCGTTGGCTCCGGGGAACCCGCGAGGTGAGCCTCCGGAGGCAATTTATAAATGCGCGACTCCCCTAACGCATACTCCTGCTGGACTCCAGCACCCGGAGAATGGCACCCATAACCGCCGAATCGGACCATCTTTCCCTCTTTGAGGGCGGTTATCCTTGTCTCAACCGTTTCAAATCCGTCGCCCCGACTTCTATCGACGTCTGGTAAAACGTAAGCGTGATCGAGCAAACAAAGAGTTAGATCGAGCGACCGGCTAATACCAAATTCACCAGGGAGCTCGCACGCGGCTTTATACTTGTCAGATATGCCGATTTCGACAGTGCGAAGATCGCCCTGAAGACAGTGAGCTGCGGAAAGCAACGTTTTTTCTCCGATCATAAACCACGTGCAGAAGTGAATTCCGTCTACCGTGGCCTTGATCGAGGCTTGGTAGCCCTTAGGATTATGGATGACGTATAGACCCACAAGCAAGGTCGGTCCAAACTTGAAAGCTGGTTCAAACTTTCTGATATGAGGTGTCGGCCTCGCCGCCGATGGTGTCGATTCAAGCATCAAAATGCTCATGCTCGTCTCTGCTCGCGATCCGGCAGCGAGCAAAAAACAGTAAATTAAAACTATAATTTTTGCTCGCTGCAAGTTTTTCTTAGTGCCAGTGGAACACCGCGACCGATCATTGAGCAGCATTTTTCTTGTCGTCTTTTGCTTTCTTCCATGCTGCGTGTATATCGGTCCCGCTCTTCACCATTTTAGCAATGTAGGTTAGGACGTCCGTGCGATCCTCCTTATCGGAGGAAGCGACATTGACGCCGCAAATTGAGTTGAAGTTCATAGTTCCTGTAGAAGGAATCGGGGTCGGCAAGATCGCCCGACTTGAGGCGTAGGTGACCCGCATCACGGTGAGATCTTCTGCCTTCATCGACCCTGAGCGGGTCGCGGCGCAGGCCGCAACCTCTACTTCGGCAGTCGCACACGACGGTGCAGGAAAATCTCTTGATGTGTTTCCAATTCGATCTGCCAGATATTGATCGATTGTTACCGTTGATTCTTCAATGACATTATTCAATCGAACGCAATAGTCCTTGTTAAGCGGGTCTTGCTGCCAACTGTATGAGTCGGAATCTCCAGGATCGATTTGTGTCGGTTTGAAGGTTGTCGCAACCGTCGGCTGGCCTTTTTCAGTTCCCGACACGAGCCCAGCAAGTACAGGCGCTACGGCACTACCCACTGTGCCGATTTTCTCTATCGTTGACGACACGTTGTCTACGGTTGAGAACGACAATTGATCCGGAAGCTTTTTATTGTCTAGATAACTTATCTTTATTTGCGTTGTCGAGCGGAGATCGTCTTTCCCGCTGATTTTATACATTGGAGTGTACGATTTACTGTCGGGCGTAAGCTCCCATGGCACAGCGCTTGCTGAAAGAACTCCTTTTTCGTCCGGTGAGATAACAATAATCGACCGACGCAAACGGAAAACGTAGCCATCCGTTGTTCCTGATTTGGCACCGCGTTCGCCAACTTTTTCGTACGAGACTCGCGCGGGCGTCACGCCGCAGGAAACAATGAAAGGGACTAGAGCAACGAGCAACGCTGCAGACTGGCGGTACATACCCCCTCCAGATATCGGTTGTTTTCACCATTGTTCGTATGACTAATGTTTTTGGACGCTTTATCTTACTTACTGAGTAAATTCTGGAAGGTACAACCGGAGTGAGTTGAGTTTGGGTCACCACTCGTTGCGGGCCGATTCTGCAACTTCGAATTTTTCATTTATCGGCGCGGGATCTGAGCCGGCAACATGCTTAGAGATAAACTTAGGCCATCCGCTGACTATAAGCCAACAAGGGTAAATACTGAGCTACTAACCAGTCGACAGATGGCGAATCGCCGCGAGCCTGTGCTTGACTACGGGATGACTGCGAGCGAAAGGCGACCTAGTGCTCATCATCGATGACCACAGCTTTTCACCTCATCTCGCCGGTCCCCAATTGCCCGTCTTGTGGCGGGTTGCGCGAATCAACACCTCATGTTCAACGATTCGCACTGGACCGAAACGGATCCGCTACGGCAAATCTGCAGACTCGAAGGCTGGATTCCAGAATGCCACTACCCCATCGCTTTAGAACTCGGAGCTGGTCGCGCGATTCCTACGGTGCGGCGGTTCGGAGAAAGCTATGCGCCCCATCTGATCACCGCCCTACACAGCATGGCGCACAGGAGCATTCACGTGATCTGCGTGTACACCGTTAATTGGGCGAACGTGCAAGATCTTACGCACGCACGCGACGTTTTGCGAACTTTAGGCTTCACAGAGGAACTTGGCTCCAAGCGCGACGGTGATACTCGAAACGGCCGTATCGGCCCCGACGAGTGGGATTTGCGCGTCTAGCCAACACACTTGGAGGCAGCGGTGCTCAAAGGTCCACAGTGGAATATGGGACTTTTCGACCGAGGAGGGTAGCCTGGACGATCAAGCGTACGCTCCAGATTTTAACGGATGCTACCGCGGCCCGAACACATGTCGGACCAGATTCGAGCATCCCGACACAAGATGGAGACGGCCCCCGCGACGAATGAGGGCCTCGCGCTTGTCTTCCGACCGGCCCTCGTCAATGCTTTTTGTGAACAGGCCCCCATCCGATGTAGCAAGGCGGCACGCCACCATGATGCTTGAGGTCTTCTCGTCTTAGTCCGCATCAACCGGGACGTCGTCGCGATGACTCAGATATTCCTCCCAGCGCCGAGTTAATAGCACTCTGAACAGACTGTGTCGAAGTGGCACGGTCCAAATATCGTATATCTCGCCGTCCTCCTCGTCCCATTGCCAATTTCCGTTTCCAGCCAGCGCCGTCAGGCATATCCACATTTGTGTGCTCGCTTCCTCCCCTCCGGCGTAACAAAGCTTATGTGCAGGGTCAAATGAGCCGGTGTCTGTAGGCATATCTGCAGTGCAGATGAGCAATCGTCAAGACTGGTGTACGCGGATCGGACGGCGTGATCAGGCGGCCAGTGATTGAGGAGCCGGTGTGCTTTCAATCACCGGGGTTCCGTCCTTGAAGGGGATACCCTTCAGAAGCG
>Ga0160464_100111_pt1 | contig 92031 bp, 76 predicted proteins | sample HID1971I_E11MG_FD_108275 | JGI IMG/M metagenome (GOLD analysis project Ga0160464, IMG submission 108275) | Enriched millipede-associated microbial communities from UW Madison campus, WI, USA - HID1971I_E11 MG | ecosystem: Host-associated > Arthropoda: Insects > Digestive system > Unclassified ...
ACGATCGTCAGCCCCAGCCCCGACGTCTGTCCGCTGCGCGCCGGATCCGCCTTATAGAAGCGCTGGAACAGCCGCTCCATATCGATCGTCTGATCCGGCGGGAGCACATTGGCGAAGATGAACGTCCACGCGCGATCGGACTCCTGGGCATAGATGCCGAGCTGGCCCGCGCCGTGGTCGATGTAGTTGGTCAGCACATTGTCGAACACTCGTCTCATCGCATGCGTCTCGCCGACGACCAGCGCCTGCTCTGGCAGCGACAGCTCCGGCTCGTGGCCCGAGGCGGAGATTCGCTCGACCTGAGCGAGCAGACTGTGGCGCAGCAGCTCGGCGGCATCAAGCGTCGACAGCTCTAGCTTGTAGTCGGGATTCTGCAGCTTCGTATAGAGGAACAGCTCCTCCACCAGCTTGGCCATCTGCTTGATCCGGCCGCGGGCCTGACGCACATAATCAACGCGCGACGCGGCCTGCTCGCCGCGATCCCGGGCATGCTCTTCTTGCTCGGCCAGCTGCAGATAGCCATCTAGTGCGGCCAGCGGCGTGCGGATATCATGCGAGAGGCAGGCGATCGTCTCGTGGATGGCCTCGTTTTTTTGGAGATGGCGCTCGTTTTGCGCTCGGCGATCCTGCAGCAACCGATTGCAGCTCTGCGCGAGCCGATACAGCTCTCGGGTGTGCAGCTGCGTCGTGATCAGCATGAAGGAGTCGTGTCGGCCGATGAAGTCGAGCTGGCTGCCGATCTGGCGAACCTGACGTCGATAATACAGCCCGTATCCGGTTTGCAGCGCCAACAGCAAGGATACGACGAGTAGTGCAGCGAGCATGCGTTCACTCCCTTTGGTGGCGGCTCTGCGTCTCGAGGCCTCAGATGCGACCCCGCTGACGCTCACCGCCTGCGTTAGCCCCATTCTACCACAGGCGGCTGGCTTCAGGCAGGCACGCCAAACAGGCTGTGACCGTCTGCTCCTGGCAGTGGTCACAGCCTGTTACTCGCGTCAGACTCGAAGCTCCTCTGCGGTCAGCCCTCCGCCCGGCGAGGCTGAGCGAGCCCCGGCTCAGCGCCGGACGACTCGTCCGAGCCTGTGGGCGGCTTGGCCTTGTCATAGCGGATGAACACCCAGACGCCGAAGATGATGACGATGCCAGCCAGCAGCTGCGCAGATGTGAGCGACTCCTTCAGCAGCACCCACGCCAGCAGCGAGGCGAATACGGGCTCGCCCAGCACGCCCATCGATACCGTCGTCGCGTTCATATGCTGGAGCAGCCAGTTGAACAGATAATGTCCGCACAGCGTCGGCACGATGGCGAGCAGCAGGAAGATGCCCCACTCCGATGCGGCATACCCGCCGAACGGATGGCCCTGCACCAGATTGTAGACGGCGAGGGAGCAACCGGCCAAGAGGAATACCCAGAAATTATAGACAAATGCGCTCATGCCGATACGCAGAAACTGACCGATCAGCATATGGACAGCAACAGCGATCGCGCTCAAAAAGGACAATACATCGCCTTGCAGCGCCGTCCCGGATACCTGGAAGTCGCCTGCCCCGATCGCGACCGAGCCGGCGAGGGCGATGCCCATGCCGACCAGCATCATCCGGTTCACTCGGGCCCGGAACAGCAGGATCGAGCCCGCCAGCACGAGGATCGGCTCCAGCGACAGGATGACCGTCGAGCTGGCGACGCTCGTCAGTCGCAGCGAGCCCATCCAGAGCAGGAAGTGCAGACCGAGCATGACGCCAGAGCCGATCAGCAACAGCCACTGTCTGGCCTCCAGTCGGAACAGTTCGTGCCGCAGCTTCCAGACGAACGGCAGCATGAGCGCATTGGTCAGGAACAGACGGTACATAGCGATAACAGCGGCATCAGCGGTCGACCAGCGCACGAAGATCGCGGCGAACGAGATGCCGACGATGGCGAGGAGATAGAGCAGCAGGATGGAATTACGGCTCGGGTTCGGACTTGTCATGAGATGCGATAGCTCCTTGTAAGATGTAAATCAGACCATTATACAGCGCAATCGCACGAAGGGGAAGAGGTCATGTCTCCTCCAGCGTAATCTCCTCGCCCTGCTGTTGTCTGCGCTTGATATTGTCCTTGCCCCAGACGCACATCACATCGATGATCCCGTTGGCGGTGACGCCGTAATCGGTCAGCCGATACTCGACCTTAGGCGGCATCTGCTCGAACACCTTGCGATGCACCAGTCCGTCGCGCTCCAGCTCGCGCAGCTGCTGGATCAACACCTTCTGGGTGATGCCGGAGATCGCGCGCTCCAGCTCGCCGGTTCGCTTGACGCCGGACATCAACTGGCAGATGATGAGCGCCTTCCATTTGCCGCCGATGATCTCCAGGGTTGCTTCGATTCCTTGCTTGTAATGCTTCACTACGACCCCTCCCGTTTCTCATTTCCGGTAGCTTTTCCTTAACCTTCTATATTGCCACAACGTCACGGCCATGGTCCAGTACACACTTTGAGGTAAGCACCTTACTTTCGAGTGTGTATTTTCATCCGTGCATATCTGTAGCATACTATCCTCACACAGAGAATAAGACGAAGCGGAAGGAGTCTGGAAGAGATGAACACACTGGTCATCCTGGCACATCCACGACTGGAGGTCTCGCGAGTGAACCGCCGTTGGAAGGAGGAGCTGCTGAAGTATCCCGATGCAGTCACCCTGCATGAGCTATACCCGGCCTATCCCGACGGACAGATCGATATCGCGAGGGAGCAGCAGCTGCTCGAGTCCCATGCGCGCGTCATCCTGCAATTCCCGTTGTACTGGTACAGCTATCCGCCGCTGCTTAAGCAATGGTTCGATGATGTATTCGCCTACGGCTGGGCTTACGGGTCCAAGGGCGACAAGCTCAAGGGCAAGGCGATGGGGCTGGCGATGTCGATCGGAGACAAGGAGCAGCATTACCGCAAGGACGGTCCGATCTCCTATACGGTGGAGGAGCTGACGGCTCCGTTTATCGCGAGTCTGCGCCATGTCGGCGCGATCGCGCTGCCTCACTTTGCCGTGTACGGCGCCTCCTTCCAGATCACCGACGAGGCAATCGAGGACAGCGCAGTCTCCTATGCCCGCCATGTCCTCAGCTACGCGCAGGTCTGATCGGGCAGCGCGCCAGCCCCGACCTAATCGGCAGCGTGATGCGCAGGTTCTCGCCCGCCCTTGATAAATACAACAAATACACCGCCCCGGGCTTCAGCCTGGCAAGCGGTGTACTCTTCGATCTGTAACGAATGCCTTAGCAGCGAATGGCCCCTACTCCGTCCGGGTCAGACTATCGACCACAAATGGAAGCTGCGCCTCCAGTGAGATGGGGTCGCTGAACACGAAGCCGCGGCTGTCCTCGCGAAACACCCGGTGCTGCTGGACGGCGGGCAGGCTGTCCCAGATCGCGCCCTCGAAGACGGGAGCCGCGCTCTCCTCGCCGGTCCAGCCGCTGATGAAGATGTAGTCGCCTGCATACTCCGGCAGCAGCTCGAGCGACAGCTTGGCCCATCCCTTGCCGCTATCGATGGCTTCCTGCTGGATGATCGGCGGCGCCTTTAGTCCAAACTCGCCATAGATGATGTCGCCGCCCCGGCCGAAGCTCCCATAGGCATAGAATTCCTTGGGGCTCCCCGAGTCAAAGATGGACACGGTACGATCGCCGACCGCTTGCTGCACGATCGGCTTGTACTCGGCGATCTTGGCATCCCACTGGGCGATCCAAGCCTTTGCCTGTTCTTCTCTGCCGGTCATTTTGCCGAAGTCCATCAATTGCTCGCGCAGCGGCACGCCGTACTCCACGGCAACGGTCGGGGCGATCTTGGACAGCTGCTCGATCAGGGCCGGATCATTCCAGGTGACGATGAGGTCCGGCTGCAGCTCCAGGATGCGCTCGTACGATACGTCGTTGCCCAGGTTGATGACATCGCCGAGCATTCCCTCTGTGTAGTTGTTGAAGGACTCGTCGCCGGCTCCGACAGGCGTCAGGCCAAGCGCCAGTAGATGCCCGGTGAAGGCGCCTGCCACCATGACGATTCGTTGCGGATTTTTGGGGACGAGCACCTCGCCGTTGACCCCGACATACGGGACGCGCTCCGAGCCGCCGTTTGTCACGCCAGCATTTGTAGGATTGGAGGCATTGCTATTCTGGTCGCTGGCTACATTGGAGACAGGCGTCGTGCCGGCGCCTGCCCCTCCATTCGTATTCGTAACGCCCGAGCATGCGCTCAGCCACAACGTCAGGCATAGCAGCATCGCGATGCCGACAGGCAGTTTGCTTCGACTCATCGGTAACTCTCCTCTATCGCTGTATTGATAATGATTATCATCGCTTATATCAATATAGCGGCGCATGCTGCGCGCAGCAAGGGACGATCGGAGCTTGAGGATAGGACGATAAGGGCGGGCAGCTGCGGATCGGGACTCGGCCTGGTAGCGCTTGGGCGTGACGCCGGTATGTCTCCTGAACAGGCGGATGAAGTACGATACGTCCGCGTAGCCGACGCTGGCGGCGATCTGCTGGAGCGACAGCTCCGTCTGTCGCAGCAGCGTCGCCGCCCTGTCTACCCGGATGCCGGTCAGATAGTCGATGAGGCTGGCTCCCGTCGCGCTGCGGAACTGTCTGGATAGATACGAGACGCTGTAGTGGAACGTATGGGCCAGCGTCTCCCGCGTCAGAGGCTTGGCGTAATGCTCCTGCATGTAGCGGATCAGTTGGGCGGGCAGGTCCGGGCGGGCTGCACGAACCTCCTGCTGCTCCATCTGCCGGAGCAGCTCATAGATGAACTGGTGGAATAGCGTCCGCACATGGAGACGCTCCAGTCGCCCCTCGCCCCGCCACTCCGCAAGCATGCGCTCGGCCAGCTCGTAGAGGAGCGCCGGGTGGAGCGGCACGAAGCCGTATTGGAGGTGGAATGGCAGCACGCCCTCTTGGTCTCGCTGAGGCCGCTGCCCGGCCTGCAACGGCAAGGCGGCCTTGTAGTAGATCAGATAATAGTGGAAGGGCCCCTCGCCCGCCCGAATGTCCAGGCGGGCTCCCTTGCCTCCATGGAGCAGATAGAACGGATCGGCCGCATGCTCCGCTTCATCGAGTGTCACGGTAGCATGGCCATGCCTCACATAGAGGAAGGCGCTCGCAGGGAGCCGCACCGTCAGCGCGCGCTTTCCTGCGGGCAGCACGATATGCCGCACATCGACGATAGTCAGCGACGTGCGGCTCCAGATCAGGATATGCTCTTGTACGTTGATAGGAGTATGCACTGGAGTTCGCCTTCCTTCCGATGATCCGAATCCATGGTGGGAGCTATAGGCCCATAGGTTGTCTGTTCCTCTCATCGTATCGGCGCAACTCTCCAGCGTCAAGCTTGTGTGCTTGTGTGCTCGTTCGCAGCCGCTCCGAAGGCAAGCCAAGCAGGCAACCCCCGGCTCATGACCTGCCGCTGGGGATTGCCTGCTTGGTGTAGTTCATTGGGATAATCCGATCACCAGATCCGTCTCTCCGCTCAGGTAGCGCCGCGCTTCGAAGCTCTGCGAAGCAGAGCGGATATCGCCTGCCGCCCAATAGGAGGAAGGTACGTCCGTCCAAGCGTCGCCTCCATCCGTAAGCGGCGGCCGGGCGAGCACGCGGTTCAGCAGGACGACCGCTTCGGCCCGCGTCACCTGCCGATCAGGGCGGAAGCTGCCGTCGGCGTAGCCGGTGATCCAGCCTTGCCGCTGGGCTGCGGCGATCGCCGAGGCGGCCCAGTGGGTCGCCGCATCGGGGAAGTCCGGCTCGCCTGTAGCGGGCACCTCGCACCAGCGTACGAGTACGGTGGCCAGCTCAGCTCGCGTCAACGGCTCCCCCGGACCAAAGCTGCCATCAGGCCTGCCGGTCATCCAGCCCTCGGCGGCGGCCCTGGCGATCGCCGAGGAGGCCCAATGCGATGATGGGCTATCTGTGAATTGCGATACAGAACCATCTCCACTGCCCGCGGCTTCGCCGTCCGCTGGGCTCAGCTTGCCCAGCATCGTCGCCAGCTCGGCCCGCGTCACCGTCTGGCTCGGTGCGAAGCGATTGTCGTCGTAGCCGCCGATATACCGGTCGTACGTCATCCGAATCGGCTCTGCCTGCAGTACGGCTGCGAGCCTGACCGCACCAGCGCGCACCGCGAGGGCGACGGCACGCCCTTGCTCATCGTAGCGGACAGTACCGGGCATGATCGCTCCCAATCCATCGCCATCCTCCACATAGACGGCGAGCCTGCGTAGCGCAGCCTTATCGAGTCGCTCTGGCAGCGGCAGCGCGAGCCAGCCCTCATCCGCAAGCGTATCCCTCGCGCCCGCCGTCACTTCAACAGGCATGCCTACCAGCTCGATCTGGAACTCACTCGCCCCCGCTGCTCGAGCGCCGTTCAGCACTCGCTCCGCGTGCGATGATTGCCGCAGCGTCTTCATCTCCAGGACGATTTCGTCTCTCGCCGCAGCGAGCATAGCCACTGGCCATTCGTACAGGGCAGACCCGAATCGTACGGTCAATCGAATGTTGCCCTCTGCCAGCTGGGCGCGGGCTTGCGCCGACAACTGGAACCGGACGGCATCGATCTGGGTATCGGAGGCTCCAGCCCAGTTAATGATTAGCTCGTTCGCCTTGCTTGTCGCAGCGGCCGTTATCGCCTTCGCATCTCCAAGCCTGAGCACCTTCGCAAGCCGGCCCTCCGGGTTGCGCTCCAGCGTCTCTGACATCTCTAGCGACACAGGCTCTCCGTTCAGCGTCGTATGGTATGTGACAGGTGCAAGTGTCGGCGGCAGCACAACACCACCAGATATCGGACTTGGCCGTGTGACCTGAATCGTATAGGTCTGTTGGACGGATGTGAGCTGCGCGGTGACCACGACCCGAATCGTCGTGCTGCCGAGGCTTACCGGAAGCTCGGCCGAGGCCCCAGGCTCCAGCTCAGCTCCGTTGATCGCGACGCTGGCCGCCTCGTCGCCTGCTGTTGCAGCCAAGATAATCTTATCGACTGCAGTACCGACCTGGATCGCGTAGGTGCGCTGATCCGGGTCGAAGACAGGCGACAACGGCAGCTCGGTCCCTCCGACACGCACGAGGAGCGAGGACAACGCTGCATTCGTACGCCGGATATTGTCGATCGCGATCGTCTTCATCGCCTCGTTGCCCGCTATGTCCCGGACATAGACCGTGTACACGCCGTTGGCTGTCGCGTCGAAGGTTGCGTCAGCCGCTATCGGCTCGCCCGCGCCCTCGCGGAAGTAGGCTAGTGTCTGCTCTCCCGACGCCCAGCGGAGACTGGCGATCGCGTTGCCGGTCCCTTGGGCGGCCGCTTCAGCCGTGATCGCTACCCGATCCCCGACAGGCTCGGTCGTCTCCGGCACCAGCGTCAGCGTGGGCGGCTCGCGAAGGATGTTCGCCACCGTCACCTGCTGCGTCGTCTCGTTGCCTGCATGGTCTGTCGCGATGACTGTGTATGTGCCGTTCGCCTCCACGGTGAACGTCTCACCCACAACCTCGCTTGGTGCCTGCGGGATGTCGGACAGTGACGTTTCGATGGACCAAGCCACGCTAGCCAGACCACTCTCGTCATCTGTAGCTGTCACGGTGATCGTGACGTCGCCGTTCGTCGGCGCGGTCGTGCTCGGCGTGAGCGTCAGCGCGGGCGCAGTCTGATCGATGTTCGCAATGTCGATCCCCTCGACCGTCTCATTGCCCGCTACATCTCGCGCATAGACGGTGTAGCGGCCATTCTCGTCCGCCTCAAGCTCCGATACCGCCGAGACCCCATCTGCGGATACCTCCGCTGACTCTAGTGCGTCCTCTCCTCCTCCGTCTGCGAAGAAGGCCGCGTCCTGCTCGCCATGCGCCCATCGCAGCGCGGCCAGCGTATTGCCACTGACCCCTCCGACGGTCTGTGCGTCGATACTCACGGTGACAGCCTGATTCGTCCAGTCGGTTGGATCGGCGGTGAGCGTCACGTCTGACGCTTGGCGTGAGATATTGTTGATCGTGATCTTCTCCAGCACAGGATTGCCCGCCGTATCCTCCGCGTAGACGGTGTAGGTGCCGTTCTCTGTTACCATGAACGTCTCCTCGAACGCCGAACCATTGCCGCCATCGAAGTACGCCGCATCCTGCTCGCCCTCCGCCCATAGCAGCTTGCCGATCCCCACATTGTCTACCGCCGTGACGGTTACGGTAATATCTGCATTAGTCGGCTCCGTCGTTCTCGGCGTCAAGGTCAACGTTGGCGCTTCGCGGTCGATGTTCGCAACCGTCACCTGCTGCGTCGTCTCGTTGCCTGCATGGTCCGTCGCGATGACCGTGTACGTGTCGTTCTCCTCTACGGTGAACGTCCCGTCCACAACGTCGCTTGATGCCCAAGGCACGTCAGGAACCGGAGCCTCGGCTGACCACGCCACACTGGCCAGACCACTCTCGTCATCTGTAGCTGTCACAGTGATCGTAACGTCGCTGTTGGTCGGCGCGGTTGTGCTCGGCGTAAGCGTCAGCGCGGGTGCAGTCTGATCGATATTCGCGATGTCGATCATCTCGACCTTCTCATTGCCTGCCGCATCCCGAGCATAGACGGTGTAGCTGCCGTTCTCTATCGCTTCAAACGACGCTGTTGCCGAGATGCCGTCTGCCGATACTTCCGTCGATGCTGCTCCCAGCGCATCCTCCCCGCCACCTCCGGCGAAGAAGGCCGCATCCTGCTCGCCCTGCGCCCACCGCAGCGCAGCCAGCGTGTTGCCGCTGACCCCTCCGAACGCTTGAGCGTCGATACTCACGGTGACAGCCTTATTCGTCCAATCGGTTGGATCGGCGATTAGCGTCACGTCGGGCGCTTGGCGCGAAATATTGTGGATGGCGACTGTCTCCAACACATGGTTGCCCGCTGTATCCTCTGCATAGACGGTGTACGTGCCGTTGGCCGAGACGAGGAATGTATCCTCAAAGTCTGTACCGTTACCGCCCTCGAAGTACGAGGCCGCTGGCTCACCCTCCGCCCACAACAGCCTGCCGATCGCTACATTGTCTGCCGCTGCGGCAGTCACCGTGATGTCCATATTGATTGGTGTCGTCGTGCTCGGCGTCAAGGTCAACGTCGGCGCTTCGCGGTCGATATTCGTCACCGTCACCTGCTCCGTCGTCTCATTACCCGCATGGTCCGTCGCGATGACCGTGTATGTGCCGTTCTCCTCTACGGTGAACGTCCCGTCCACAACATCGCTTGATGCCCATGGCACGTCAGGAACCGGAGCCTCGGCTGACCAAGCCACGCTAGCCAGGCCACTGTCGTCATCCGAAGCTGTCACAGTGATCGTCACACTATCGTTTGTCGGCCCCGTCGTGCTCGGCGTAAGCGTCAACGCGGGCGCAGTCTGATCGATGTTCGCAATGTCGATCCCCTCGACCGTCTCATTGCCCGCTACATCTCGCGCATAGACGGTATACCGGCCATTCTCGTCGGCCTCGAACTCCGAGACCGCCGAGACCCCCTCTGCGGATACCTCCGCTGACTCTAGTGCGTCCTCTCCTCCGCCGTCTGCGAAGAAGGCCGCGTCCTGCTCGCCCTTCGCCCACCGCAGCGCGGCCAGCGTGTTGTCGCTGACGCTTCCGGTTGCCTGGGCTTCGATGCGCACGGTGACGGCCTGATTCGTCCAGTCGGTCGGATCAGCGGTGAGCGTCACGTCTGGCGCTTGGCGCGAGATATTGCTGATCGTGATCTTCTCCAGCACAGGATTGCCCGCTGTATCCTCTGCATAGACGGTGTACGTGCCGTTGGCCGAGACGAGGAATGTATTCTCAAAGTCTGTACCGTTACCGCCCTCGAAGTACGAGGCCGCTGGCTCACCCTCCGCCCATAACAGCTTGCCAATCCCCACATTGTCTACCGCTGTGGCAGTGACAGTTATGTCCGATTTCGTCGGCTCCGTCGTGTTCGGCGTCATGGTCAACGTCGGCGCTTCGCGGTCGATGTTCGCTACCGTCACCTGCTGCATCGTCTCGTTGCCCGCATGGTCCGTCGCGATGACCGTGTATGTGCCGTTCTCCTCTACGGTGAACGTCCCGTCCACAACGTCGCTCGATGCCCACGGGAGACCAAACGTCGGCGCTTCGTCCGACCAGGCAACGCTAGCCAGGCCACTGTCGTCATCCGAAGCTGTCACAGTGATCATCACACTATCGTTCGTCGGCTCCGTTGTGCTCGGCGTAAGCGTCAGCGCGGGGCCAGTCTGATCGATGTTCGCAATGTCGATCTGCTCGACCTTCTCATTGCCCGCTACATCCCTTGCATAGACGGTGTAGCTGCCATTCTCGTCCGCCTCAAGCTCCGATACCGCCGAGAGCCCGTCTGCCGATACCTCTGCCGACTCGAACACGTCCTCCCCGCCACCTCCGGCGAAGAAGGCGACGTCCTGCTCGCCCTTCGCCCACCGCAGCGCAGCCAGCGTGTTGTCGCTGACGCTTCCGGTTGCTTGGGCGTCGATGCGCACGGTGACAGCCTGATTCGTCCAATCGGTTGGATCGGCGGTGAGCGTCACGTCAGGCGTTTGGCGCGAGATATTGTTGATCGTGATCTTCTCCAGCACAGGATTGCCCGCTGTATCCTCCGCATAGACGGTATACGTGCCATTGGCCGTGGCGAGGAATGTATCCGTGAACGCAGACCCGTTCCCTGACTCGAAGTACGCCGCCTCCTGCTCGCCCTCCGCCCACAGCAGCTTGCCGATCGCCACGTTGTCTACCGCTATGGCGGTGACGGTGATGTCTGCATTGGTCGGTGTCGTCGTGCTCGGCGTCAAGGTCAGCGTCGGCGCTTCGCGGTCGATGTTCGCTACCGTCACCTGCTGCATCGTCTCGTTGCCCGCATGGTCCGTCGCGATGACCGTGTATGTGCCGTTCTCCTCTAAGGTGAACGTCCCGTCCACAACCTCGCTAGCTACCCACGGCAGACCAGGCGTCGGGGCTTCGTCTGACCAAGCCACGCTAGCCAGGCCACTCTCGTCATCTGTAGCTGTCACGTTGATCGTGACGTCGCTGTTGGTCGGCGCGGTTGTGCTCGGCGTGAGCGTCAGCGCGGGCGCAGTCTGATCGATGTTCGCGATGTCGATCTGCTCGATGCCCTCATTCCCTAGTGCATCCCGAGCATAGACGGAGTATCTCCCGTTCTCCCCGGCGTCGAACGATGCCGTCGCCAGCGCGTCCGAACCGCCGTCCGCCGCGAAGTACGAGACCTCCTGTTCGCCCCTCGCCCACCGCAGCGCGGCCAGTGTGTTGCCACTGTTCTCGGCTACGATCTCGACGTCTATGTCGATCTTTACCGCCGCCCTGCTCCACTGCACCGTAGCAGGCGTCAGCGTCACGCTCGGCGCTTGGCGGAGGATATTGGTCACCTGGATCGTCTTCAGCGTATAGTTGCCCAACGCGTCCTCCGCGTAGACGGTATATGTGCCATTGGCCGAGACGAGGAACGTCTCCTCGAACAATGTCCCGTTACCCATCTCGAAGTACGAAGCATCTTGCTCGCCCACCGCCCATAGCAGCTTGCCGATACCCGCATTGTCTTCCGCTATGGCGGTGACAGTGATGTCCTCGCTAGTGGGTGCCGTCGTGCTCGGCGTCAAGGTCAAGGTCGGCGCTTCGCGGTCGATGTTGCTGACCGTCACTGTCTTGGTGGCTTCCAGACCGCTGTGGTCGCGGGCGTATATCGTGTACTCCCCGTTCTCACTTACGATGAATTTATCGGTAAATGACGTCCCTCCCGAAGAGAAATGGGACGCATCACGCGACCCTGCGGCCCATTTCAGCAGCTCTACGCCGCTCCCTGGATCGCTGGCCGTCACATGGACAGTTACACTATATCCGGTCTGGCCGACTGGCGATAGCTCGTAGGAGAGCGACGGCGGCGATTTGTCATGCATCAAGTTCGCCCCATCCGTAGTCGCCGTGAGCTTCGTGCCTGGCGCCCCGGTAGCCGAATAGAACTCTGCCGACACCGATATCGGCCCTTCCTGCAGATTGTAATCAAAAATGTAGAGGCCCCCTTGCCACCTCGTCCCTCCTCCCTCAGCGAACAGGGTGATCCCCCCGATCTTCAGAATGGGCTTCATGATCGGCTGGTCGGTCACCAGTGTCACCGTCAAGCTGTCGCCAGGTCTGATGTACGTCGCGGCACCCGACTCCGACGCGATCGAGAGCGACACCACAGTGGGAAGGGAACGACCTAGACTGTAGGATGTAAACTGGACATTGCCAGTCGTCACCTCCGCGATATCAAAGGAAACGAGCGCTGCCCATACGGCATTGGACGGAATCTGCGTTGCATCTGTCGTTGTCAGCGTATCGGTGCCGTTCATCGAGTAATGAAAGAGGGGATTATCGATGTAACCCAAGTCCTGAAAGCCAAAGGAAAATATTGTGGCCCAGGCGGCGGTCGCCGGGATATTCATCGGATCGGAGGTTTGTTCGATTTTGCCGTTGTTGCTATAGATAAACCGCTCTGCGCTGCTGTTTTTATCGATACCAATCACAATATTCGACGGCGTCGCCCAATCTGCGCCTGCAGGCGAGACATCAAATGTCTCGCGCACCTCGCCGCTCACACCGTATGTGTAATGCGTAGTTTGCCCGGAAGGCAGATTGCTCCCCAGATCAAAGCTGCGAATCAATGGACCCTGCATGGCCGTTGCGCTGGCCAGTTGCCCCGTAGCTACTAACGCCGCAACCAAGGGCACGAATAGGAGGGCCGCTGCTAGCATATAAGACATATTGCGCTTCTTCATTCGATTGTTCCTCTCCCTTAAGATCTCGACGCTGTTAGCTTACGGCATAACCTAACAAACAGCCATACTCCTTTTGAGGTATCTTGGAGCAGGAGCCTCGATATCACATGGAAAGAAACAGAAAAACAAGAAAGCCCGGGCCCCTCGGAAGGAGCCCGGCCTGCTACTTAGGTAGTATGAGGTTAGGTGGACGGCTCCAGTAGCGCGTCGCACGCGCGAGCCGACTCGAAGTCCAGCGACGTCAGTCCGCCCGCATGCCACGTCGTATAGGTGAGCGTCACCCTGCGGTAATCGATGGCGATGAACGGATGATGCTGCGCCTCCTCCGCTGCCTCAGCCACGCGCACCGTGAAGGCTACCGCCTCGGGGAACGAAGCCAGCAGATAGCTGCGCCGTATCCGTTTCTCCTCCTCCCGCGTCCATCCGGGCAGCAACGCCAGCTCCTGCTCGATCTCGGCCTCGCTCAGTCGCTTCGCTTTTGCCATGGTCTCAGGTCTCCTTTCATGGATTATGCCTTGCTTCAATAGATAACGGTATGAGATAAACCCGTCCGCACGGCTAATCCCCACCCAAAGGATTCCCTTTGCGAGACTTCGGCGCGAATCGTGTTTACCCCCTGCTTCCACTTGACCGGCACGTTGGCGTAATCCGGACGAATGCGCCCGTCATGGCTCGGCGGACTCCAGTACCAGTCCCCTTGATACACTTCCTCCCCATTGATCCATAGGCGAATCGAATCGCTGTAACCAAGCGTCAATACGGCCTCGACCTCCTCTTCCACGACAATTTCACTGCGAACTACAGCCGTCGCACCGGGCGCCGCTTGATACAATCGATTAATGTTGAGCGTACCGTTCTCCTCTACAAGCGCCTTCGTCCATATCTGATCCTGCGCTCCATCTTGAAGCAACGGACTCGACACGTACCATTCCGTGATGAACGATTCCGACTTCAGCTTGTTAAAGTCTGTGGTGTCAGGCTGGATGAATGCCGGAGCAATTTCTTCGATTGCAAGATTGCGAATGTAGCCGGGCAAGAAGCTCCACACGCCGACCTTACCCAACCGCCGGCCGCCATGCTGCAGTCGAGAGATGATAAGCGCCGGCTCCGTGCTCTCCCCGAAGTACACCCTCACGCCCTCTGGTTGAACCTCTAGACTGAGCTTGTGCCATACCCCTCTCGTGTCAGGAAGAGGTTTTTGATAAGACGGTCCATGATAAATCTGCCACGTCATTGATCCATTCATTACGGGGTCGTATTGGATCTCCACCGGCGCGAGATACACGAGCTCGTAATTGTCCGGGTCCTGGGCTCCAAAGACCAAGCCGATGAAGCCTACCTCACCGGGGATCGCCACTTCTGCTTGCAACCGAAAAGCATCAAACCTTACTTCATCGCGCAGAAACAGGGCCGAATTCATCTTGTCCAAATATAAGGCTTTTTTGCCCCGCCATTCCGAGGGGATAGCTCCCGAACTCCCTACATCGAATAGATCCAAATCGTCCCAAAGCGAGTACTGTTGTTTCCCAGCCGTCATCCGCTTCACATCCCCCTATCCATCACTTCTTTTTTACGTTACCATGAATCGTAGGATCGGATACATATGGAAAGTAACGAAAATGGCTGAAAAGACTTGAATAATGAAAGAGGATATCAATTATGTTGGATTCAACGGACAAACGCATACTCGAGGAACTCGCCAAAAACGGTCGCATGTCGATGAAAAAGCTGGGCGAGCAGGTGCATCTAAGCGGCCAAGCGGCGGCTAATCGGGTAGCCAAGCTCGAGGAAGACCACATCATCGAGAGCTATACGATCCGCCAAAACTATCAAAAAACCGGGCTTGCCGTGCATTTGTTTATTACGATTCTGACGCGCAGCTTCGATCATCAGCCATTCTTCTCGTTTCTGGATACGCAGCGCCCTTACATACTCCATCGGTTCAAAACTAGCGGCGAGGGCTGCTATCTCCTGGAATGCCGATTCCCGTCAAACGAGGAGCTAGACAAGTTTTTAGCATCGTTAACCCGCTACGTCAATTATAGATTGTCTATGGTCATAAGCGAGGTCTAAGGTACTTGAAATTTATTGATCGCTTAGTGTGTGATGAGGTTGGCCGGTATTGTTATTTGTACTTTGTCAAAAGTCATTTCGAGTTTTATCTTTTAAATAATGTATGAAAAAAGGCCATTTATGAAATGGCCTTAACAATCCACTGAGTGAGACTTACTAATTTTCTACTTGTGTTTCAGTGGTGTCCTCTTTGTCTCCTGCATTGTCATCTCCAATAGGAACCTTTGTTGTTTTGCTCTCAGGAGTCTCGATTTCGGAGTTTGGCTCAGTTGGATCTTCTCCACTTGGAAGATTTGGATTAGTGGAATCATTACCTTTCTGTGGGGCTGCTTCACTATTCGTTGCTATTCTCGTATTTATCAAAAAGCTCATGGAGTTCTTCCTGCGTGTAATTTCCTCTTATACCAGATATCCGCACCTCAATTTTTTCTTCCTCCGATAAAGTGGCTTTATTACCTTCAGAAATAAGTGATTTTGAAATCATATCTGAAAGTACATACATGTTTTTTTCTGGGATATATTTTAGAAAAAACAAATAACTCGCATTTGGCTTAACTTTATCTACTGACTGATACAGAACAAGCGATTCTCCTTTTGGTTCACCATAATACACATCAAGAATATCTACTTGTGCAAACTGTGCCGTCAAGAGAGAGTCAACACCCTCTTTTTCCTCAACTGACGTAACATGACCAATTGCAACCAAGTCAGTCGCTCCTGACATCATTTCCTCAAAGGGAACTGCTTCCCAATCTACGTGTACTTCAGGTTCGTTGTATTCCTGTCCATTATTAGCACAAGCAGATAAAGCTAACATGCTCACTATACTTAAGATCAAAAAGATACGCAATTTCATTATATTCCCCTCCTAGTGTTAAGAATTTCGTAACGCATAAAGATCAGCTAAATCATGAGATTGAGGAGTATGCATGGTTTGACGTTTTCTAGCATAACTCATAATTGTTAATCCATAAACATTCCCTCCGGTTGTATTATAATCTGTGTCGTGATCACCTAAAAATTGAATCTCGACTCGCATCATGGCTTCTAAATTATCTTGGACAAATTTCGTAACAACATTTTCAAATAGCTCGGACAGCATGCTTTCGGATATACTATTCATCGAGTAGGGCTCTTTCTTGGTGGATGTCGTAATCCCGAGAATACCCTAGTTTTTTTGTTGCTTGTGAAGGCTCACAAATCATGGTTCACAAACTATTGTACGTCATCTTTAACTAGGACTTCCTCGTCATTGGTCGTATCATTAGTGGGTATAGAAGGTTAATGATATGCGTATACTGTTAATTAACGATATTGAATTATCGTTAACACTACTGTATGATAGGAGGAAGGAAGGAGTTGATAATCATGTCTAGTGTAGTGCTTGAGCAAATCGAGTCTAATATTGAGTTGGGATATGAGCGACAGGATGAGAAGATGATTGAAACAGCGACAGATTCGGTATTCAAAAATGTGTTTTTCGTCATGTTGCAAATCTTTTCCGACAAAATTGTCAGCATTAAGGTAGATCAATATCTATTTACTGTGCCTAAAGAGCATCTATTTTCGGAAAAGCATAAAAAGAATTTATATAAATGGCTGAAACGGCTAAATGAGATGAATCCTCCTGCAGCTGATGCCGAGTTTGGTAAGTGGAAAATTGACTTCGAGTACTGGTATTATCAGCTTGGTGGCGAAAAAATTCAATTCATATACCATGATGATTACTTACTTACACCTCAACAAGCCGCAGATGCGCTTGGCGTTTCGAAGGTAACAGTTAACAAGTATGTTAAGCAGGGGTTGGAGTATGTAGATAATAAATCTCATCACCGCATCCCAAAGTATGCCATTGAAATGATGAAAGACCCCATTTACGGAATTCGGATGCAACAAATTGCCCAGCAAAAGAAGCTTCGTGAGCAATCGCCTGAGGACCGTTATCATGACATTGCGCAAGAACTCGCTGATTTAAAATTGAAGTATGGGAAGCAAACGATTGAGGAAGCATTCGGCACGTACGATGGAGATAACATGGATGACCCAACGGATTTTTATCGCTGGAAGGATCTCGAAGAAGAAATGCAGGAGATCTTTCGGTTGCGCGGAGGGAAGGATCACATTTGACACAGTTGCTACCAGCCGATATGGATCAAGTCATTGAAGACTTTGGTCATCTGTTCCAAGTCTATCCACGATTTAACGATAAGAATTCGATATATGCAGATTATCGCAGGACACCAAAAAAATTGGAAGTCTTATTTCCGCTTCTGATACATCCTACGCATGGAATCACAGGACTTCATGCCCGTGAATTGTATGATGATGCGGGAACCGTTCGAGAGTACCAATACGCATGGAAGCGAATCATTCCTGTCGGGGGTATTAAGTATTCACATATTTGTTCCTGGGGGAATGATTCGCACCCGCCCGAGACTACACCTGCAGAATTGTGTGTGAACACGGAACCGCATCATCATCACCATGTCCCAGCACCAGACCGGAGACTGCGGAAAGATAGTTACATCTACACGTTGGACCGGGCCTTTATGTACGTTGCCCATTATATAGAAACAGGCGAGACCTATTATCCTGACGTTGCATCCGCCATTTCCGCGAGAGGACTGATTTGATGAAGGTGTTTTCTTATTGGTATTAAATTTGAAAGCGATAACAGCAAACCAGTAATAATCTTCGGCGCACGCCCGCCTGTTGCTTAAAGCTGGAATACATCCGAAAGTCGTCAGTGAGCGGCTAGACACTCGACGATTATTATAACTCTCGACAGATCTTCGCACCTGTTCCCGCCCCTACACAGGAAGCAGCCGAGAAGCTTGACGAATTATTATCTAACATTAGAAAATAAAATTATTTATCATAATTTATTCATAAAAAAGGTGGGGATAAGATGCCCGAGTTAGTGGATTCATATTCATCAGATGCTCCAATAAAAGATCCAGCTAATGATGAATTTAAACGGTGGCCGTTCTCACAGCGGGTAGCACAAGTTATTGCTACACGAAGAGATAAAAGCAGTATAGTCATTGGTATCAATGGCGCATGGGGTGAAGGGAAGACATCTGTATTAAATTTTATTCAGCATGAACTAAGTCAACATTCCCATGTTGTATGTATGAAGTTTAATCCTTGGAGATTTGGGGACGAAGAACAACTACTGAAAGGGTTCTTTTTCGATTTAGCCAGCAGTATTGACCGATCATTATCAACATCCGCTGAAAAAGTTGGCGAAATAATAAAACGATTTGGAAAACCGTTTGCTTCGTTTGCTGGACAAGGAGAAGTTGCCGAAAATTTGGGGATTATGTTAAGTTCAGCTGACATAGAAGATTTGCGTGAGAGAATTGAGAAGATATTGGATGAGCAAGATCGCCGAGTAGTAATCCTCGTTGATGATATTGACAGACTTGAGAAAAGTGAAATTCATGCCATATTCCGCTTGGTTAAACTTACTGCGGACTTTAAGAATACGGCTTATGTCCTCTCATTTGATCATGAAATGGTGGCTGCAGCACTTCAAGATCGCTACGGCTCTGGACATCAGCATGCCGGGAAAGCATTCTTAGAGAAGATAGTACAAGTCCCCTTACAGCTACCAGCAGTGGATAAAGTTTCGTTGCGAAATTATTGTTTCTCTGGTGTTGAAGAAGCGTTATCACAAACAGGCATTGTTCTAAAAGAAGCAGATGTCCAACTATTTGTACATAACTTTATAAATGGATTAGAAACAAGATTAAGCACTCCAAGACAGGCTAAATTGTACAGCAACATTCTGACATTTTCCTTACCGATATTAAAAGGTGAAGTTAACAATGTAGATTTAATGCTAATTGAAGGCGTGAGAGTTTTTTATCCAGTACTGTACGATGTTATTCGTCAATATTCTCCGCTCTTACTTGGTAACGGTATTGAAAGTTATGGACGTAGGAATGACGAACAGAAGGAACGGATTAAACAACTTATTTCGAATTCGTTAGAGGGTTTATCCAATGAAAATATAAAATCGGCACACGACGTGCTTACGTACTTATTTCCTCGACTACAGTCCATTTACGGTAATACGCATTATGATTCAGATTGGGATAAGTCATGGGCAGAAGAAAAGAGAATATGTTCGAGTTCATATACTAATAGGTACTTTTCTTATACAGTTCCACCTAATGATATTTCAGATCAGCTACTAGAAGACTTTATTGTAAAGATAAATGAGATGAGCATAGATGACGTCTCTCGTAGCATCTCTCAATTAATAAGTCAGAGAAACGCTGAAGTGGTGATATCCAAGCTTCGTCAACTCGCAACGAATATATCAGCGGAGGTTTCTAAAAAACTAGCACATGCTTTGGTTGTCTCAGCAAGGTTATTTCCAAATCCAGATATTATGTTTAGCTTCTCAACACCTTTTTCACGCTCTGCTATGCTCGTGGGGGATCTTGTTGCTAATATTTCAACAAAAGAAGAACGTCTGGCACTCGCATCTGAACTTGTATTATTAGCTGAACCAGTTACTTTCGGATTCCAATGTTTAAAATGGTTTAAGCGAGATAAAGATGACCGTCCGAATGAGAGGGGGTTTAGCCCAGAGGATCTAGACACAATTGGAAAATGCCTGGCTAGACGGATTAGTGGTTATGAAGGGGGTCCAGCAGCATTAATTGCTGGGTTCAACTCAGACGTTACTCCTCTTCTCTATACTTGGAGCGCGTATGGAGATAAAGCGGATGTTGACGCAAGATTTCAAGAATGTTTTGAGGAGAATCCAGCAAATTCAATTAATTTACTTTTATGCTACTTGCCGACTGCTTGGGGAATGGAAAGTGGTTTGTCTCATAAAGGTGACTTTAAACATGATCAATACAAGGCAGTAACACAAGTAGTCAATCCAGATACAATTATTATCGCTCTTGAACAAATATATAGTGATTTGATATTTGTTGAGCAGTATCCCGAATATAACGACACTCCTTTGGAACTTAAAACAGCGCAACAATTTGTATGGCTTCATAGAAACCTCCAAAAAGCAAATGAAGAAACTGGTGAAACAGAAATTGAACCGGACGAAAACAACGACTGATTGCTTATTCTAGAAGTCTTCAATTTGTCACCACGAGCCGATTACCCGAAAATTTGTAATAGTCACTTGAGCATATCATTGTCCGGTTGACTGCCACTTCCTGTCACTGCGGTGGAAATGGGCGGGAGTCGTAAAAGAAGGTGCAGCGGAGCAAGTTTTGTCAGATTGTCACCAAAAGCACAGATGCGAACCAAAGAACAAGATAGCACAACAACAATCATCCCGGAATAGTAGACAACAGGTGACAGCTTGACAAAACTGAGGCTCGGAGCCGCAGAGAAGAAATGCGCGGAACTGCCACCATAGTGACATAAGGTAGCAGCGGGTGGCAGTGAAAAGACAGCAAGAGAGACATAATAATACCTATTAAAAGCTAAGCGCCCGCTTTTGACCTCACAGAGGTTGTGGCTAAATAATGAATTTGATCTCTCCAGCAGCAACCACCTGACCTGACTATCGAACTGTGGTTGGCTCCGAGGCTCCTGTAACTATATTCCTCGGGTTAGTGTTTGTAAACCGTTGACGGAGAAGCCCAAAGAGGGCTGTGACAGGTCATATGCTTCTAACCTGTCACAGCGTCCGACGTGGCCTCCCCCTGATCTTACTCCTCCCCAGTAGCCACCACATTCTCGCTGTACGAAATCCAATCGCTCCAGCTCCCCGCATACAGCTTCACCTGGGAATAGCCTGCCTCGCGCAGGGCGAGGACATTGGGCGTGGCGGAGATGCCGGAGCCGCAGTAGACGATGATCTCATCGTCCGGCGATAGCCCGGCAAATCGCTCGCGCAGCTGCTCCGGCGAGCGCCACGCGCCGCCCTCATCCAGCGTCGTCGTCTTCCAGAAATACGACTCCGCGCCCGGGATATGGCCCGCCACCGGGTCGAAGCCGCCGTCGCGTCCCGCATACTGATCGGCTGGACGCGAATCGACGAGCCGCACGCCCCGCTCGCCCGCCAGCCGCGCACCCGAAGCGGCGCGCACCTCGGCCACATCTGCCAGCCAGTCGGCCTGCACCGCAGGCACGAGCTGGCGCGGCGCTACTGCACCCGCAGCCTCCGTAGTGACGGGGTATCCGGCTGCGATCCATGCCTCATACCCGCCGTCAAGCACCTGCGTCTGCTCGACGCCCAGGTACCGCAAGACCCACCAGAGCCGGGCCGCAGCCGGGCCATTCGTCGTCTCATAGACGACGACCGCGGTCTCGCGGTCGATGCCGAGCGCGCCGAACCGCTCAGCCAGTCGATCCGGCGACGGCAGCGGGCTGCGGCCGCCATGCTCGCCTGCCGGGTCGGTCAGCTCCGCCTTGAAGTCGACGAATGCCGCCCCCGGCAGATGCCCCTCGCCATAGGCAACCCGGCCGTAGGCAGCCTGCTTCGGGTCGTAACGGACATCGAGCAGCACGACCGATTCGCCCCGATCAAGTCGCCCCTTCAGTTGCTCTGCTGTAATGAGGTTATGCTCTGCCATATACGCTCACACTCCTGTATCGTAGTAGACTACTCTTCCGGGCTAGATCGTAAACTCCAGACTCTCCTCCGTCTTTACATCGGCGATCGCCGCGTAGATCTCTTGCTGGACCTGGAGCAGCGCCAGGTCGTCGCGCTTGCGGGGGCGCGTCTGCGGCACCCGGAAGATACGGTCGATGCGCCCCGGACGCGGCGAGAGCAGGACGACGCGATCGCCCAGGTAGACGGCCTCGGACACATCGTGGGTGACGAAGACGACGGTCTTCTGCTCCGTCTCCCAGATCCGCAGGAGATCGTCCTGCAGCTGCAGACGCGTCAAGTGATCGACCGCGCCGAACGGCTCGTCCATGAGCAGTACCTCCGGGCTGTTGGCCAGCGCCCGCGCCAGGCCCGCCCGCTGCTTCATGCCGCCGGAGAGCTTATGCGGATACTTCTGCTCGAAGCCGCTCAGGCCGACCAGCTCCAGATAGCGCTGCGCGATCGCTCTCCGTTCGGACCGGGCGACGCTGCGCAGCTCCAGCCCGAGCTCGACATTGTGCGCTACGGTCCGCCAGGGATACAGCGACGGGTCCTGGAATACGACGCCGCGCTCGATGCCCGGTCCCCGCAGGAGCTTGTCGCCGAAGCGGATCTCGCCCGAGGTCGACGATTGCAGCCCGGCGAGGATCTCCAGCAGCGTGCTTTTACCGCAGCCGCTCGGACCGAGGATGCTCAGGAACTCGCCATCCTCGATCGTCAGGTTGATGTTCTGCAGCGTCTCCGTCGGATTCGACCCGCCGTACACTTTGGAGACGCCAGCTAATGTGAAGCCCGCCATACTCTCACCTCGCTCTACTTACTTGCTTGGGATGAACCGCAGATCGAGCAGCTCGTCTACCGGATAGATCTGATCCTGGAAGCCCAGATCGACCTGGATCTGCTGCGTATCCTGCAGCGCGCTCCGATCGACATCGGGGTTGTTTTCCCACAGGACGGCCTCCCGCTCGAACGCCTTGTCGACCGCCTCCGGGGCTACCTTGACCTGCTCCAGGAAGTACGCCTTGTACTCCTCCAGATGCTCCTTGGCGTACGTCTGCGACTTGAAGTAAGCGCGCAGCAGCTTCTCCAGCAGCTCGGGGCTGGACTCGATAAAAGCGTCGCTCGACGCCAGCACGCCGGTATGGAAGGTCGGCAGATAGTCCCAGCCCTGGGCCAGGATATGTCCTGTCCCCTCCACCTCGGCCAGCGAGGCGAACGGCTCGTGGATGATCGTAGCGTCGACCTGGCCTGTCGTCAGACTGGCATACGCCGCCTCATTGACCCCTGTCGCCAGATACGTGACATCCTGCTTGGTCAGCCCATGCGCCTGCAGGATCGACTGCGTGTACACATCCAGACCGGTGCCCAGCACGGCCGCACCGACCTTTTTGCCTGCCAGCTCCTCCACGCTCTTGATGTCCGGACGGGCGATCAGGTAGAAGGGACCCTTCGTGCGGAACATCGACGAGATGATCTTGACCGGCGCTCCCTTGCCCGCAGCGACGATGACGCCAGTGGTGGCGCTATCCGCGACATCCACCTCCTTGCTCGTCAACGCCTCGATCGGATTCTGCGTCGAGACGAGCTCGATGTCCAGCCCCTCCTCTGCGAAGAAGCCCTGCTCGATGCCATAGCGGACCGCGAGGCCGCTCACGCCGTTGAAGGGCGCGTACCGCACCTTTTGCAGCTTGTCCGACGCTTGATCCGCTTCCCCTCCGGCTTGCGCCGATGGGTCTGCTCCGGCAGGCTCGGCCGCCGGGGTCCCGCCCGACGAACCGCCATTCCCTCCGACATTCCCCCCGCATGCCGCCAGCACCAGCGACAGTACGATCGTCAGCATCCCTGTTCCTACCCATGTTCGTTTCGCCATCTTGATCTCTCTCCTCTTCGATCTCATATCTTGTTGCCTTAAGATGAACGCCAGCGGAGCACGATCCGCTTCTCCAGCAGATCGATCGCCGCGATGATCAGCACCGACACGACGGTGACGACGACGATAACTGCGAATGCCTTGGCCGTATCGTATAACGAAGTGGCCTGAACGAGCAGATTGCCTAGCCCGTCCTTGGACGCCACCATCTCGCCGAACAGCGCGCCGACCAGCCCCGTCGCAGCCGACACGCGGAGCGATACGAAGATCGTCGGGGCGGCCGAGGGCAGGATCACCTTGAGGACGGTCTGCCACCGGGTGGCCTCGAAGACGCGGGCGACCTTCAGATGCGCCTCCGCCGTCTGCTTGATGCCGGTGATGGTGTTAAACGCGATGGTGAAAAAGCAGAAGAGAAAGACGATCGCCACCTTGTGGGACAAGCCGATGCCCAGCCAAAGCATGAGCAGCGGGATGATCGTCACCTTCGGCACTGCCATCAGCGCGGACAGGAAGGGCCGGAAAAACGACTCGGCGTGCGGCACCAGCACGAGCAGCATGCCGGTCCCGATGCCAGCCACGATGCTGAGCAGGTAGCCGGCGGCGAACTCCTGCAACGTCACCGCGAGATGGCGATACACCTCGCCGTCTGCGAACAGCCGGTAGATCTCCTGCGCGACCTGGGTCGGCCGGGAGAGGTACAGGCTGCCGATCACGCCCGCACGCACGAGATATTCGACCAGCGCGAGCGCCGCGAGCAGCAGCGCTGCCTGACCGAGACGGATCCGCCATTGGTAACGCCTGGCGTCCATGTTGTGGCTCATCTGCATCTGCCTCCTCTAGTTAGTCAGCCACACGCTCGAGCACGCCTTGGCGCGTATACCGGTTATCTGGCCGGGCCAGTCCGAAGTGGCCGCGGAACGTATCCGCCTCGTATTCCGTCCGGAACAGCCCGCGCCGCTGCAGCACCGGGATGACCAGGTCGATGAACAGATCGAGTCCCCCCGGCATGTACGGCGGGCAGATGTTGAAGCCGTCGGCCGCGCCGCCTGTGAACCAGGCCTCGATCTGATCGGCGATCTCCTCGGGGTCGCCGACGAGCAGCAGATGTCCGCGCGAGGTCGCTGCGAAGTAATGGAACAGCTCGCGGACCGTGATGTCTGCGCGCCCCTCGGCACGCTGCGCCAGCTCGACCAGCCACTCGGCCTCCCGACCCGGCAAGGTCGACGAGGACAGATCCGGCAATGGCCCGTCCAGCGGAGCGCCTGTCAGATCGATGCCGATGCGCGCCGACAGCGCCGTCAGATCATAGTCGGTGACGAGCAATCCGTTCAGCTCCCGGTACTTGGCACGCGCCGCCTCGCTCGTCGCGCCGACGAGCGGCACCAGGCCGGGCAGGATGTACACGTCGTCCGGGTTGCGCCCGAAGCCAGCCGCCTGCGACTTAATATCCGAGTAGAAGGTCTTGGCCAGCTCCAGCACGATCTGGCCTGTGAACACAGCGGTCGACAGCTTCGCGCCCAACGTGCGGCTGCGCTCAGACGTCCCGGCATTGAGCAGCGGAATCTGGCCTTGCGGCGGCCTTGCTACGTTGAGCGGACCTGCCACGGCGAAGTGCTCGCCTTCATGATCGATCCGGTGCACCTTGCTGCCGTCGACGAACACGCCGCTCGCCTTGTCGCGCACGAGCGCGTCGTCCTCCCACGAGTCCCACAGCGACTGGACGATCTCGACGAACTCCTCGGCGTGATCGTAGCGCCGGGTATTGTCCCAGTGCTTGTCCCGGCTGTAGTTTTGCGCAGCTCGCGCGTCCATGCCGGTGACGACGTTCCATGCGAGACGCCCGCCGCTCAGATAGTCGAGGGAGGCCGTCTGACGGGCGACCGTATACGGCTCCGAATACGTGGTGTTCGCCGTGACGATCAGGCCGATCTTTTCGGTCACCGCAGCGACATGGGCGATCATCGTGAACGGCTCGAGCCGCACCATCTGCGAGGGGAACTGATGCTGCATATCCGGGCTGGTCGCCAGCGCGTCGCCGAGGAAGAAAAAGTCGAACTTCGCCTCCTCGAGCCGCTGCGCGACCCGTTGCAGAAACTTGGGATCGAAGGCGCCGTCCGTTACCGCTTCGGGCAAGCGCCAGCCCGCAGGATGGTAGCCGGTGGAGAACAGGAACAAGCCGAGATGGAGCTGTCTTGGGGTAGATGGCATCGTTTATCTCACTCCTATAGTTTATTATGACTATGCGAATACAAGGTTTTAGGGCGCGAGAAGGCCCAGCTTGCGCGATACCTCATCGATCCGTCGCAGTTCCTCCTCTGGCAGCCGCTCCTGCGCGTACGTCAGCGCTTCGGTAATATGCCGAGGCTTGGAAGCGCCGAGGATCGCGGAGGAGATATACGGATGACTGAGCACCCAGACGAGTGCGTATTGGGCGAGCGTCCAGCCGCGCGCTTCGGCCAGCGGTCGGATCTCGTCCACCAGCGCGTAGGCCGGGCCCGCCTCCAGCAGCAGCTGCAGCCGCTGCTCGCCATGCGCCAGGCGCGAGTCGGCTGGCGGCGCCTCGCCCTCGCGGTACTTGCCGCTCAGGATACCCCGACCCAGTGGGCTGTAGCTGATGATGCCGATCTGCTCCGACTCGGCGAGCGGCGCCAGCTCCCGCTCGATCCTCCGGGTGATCAGGCTGTACTCGGGCTGTACGCTCTCGAAGCGATGCAGCCCGTGGAGCGCGCTGACGCCAAGTGCCTTGGCGAGCTGCCAGGCCGCGTAATTAGAGCAGCCGATATAGCGGACCTTGCCCTGGCGCACCAGATCGTCGAGGGCGCGCAACGTCTCTTCGAGCGGCGTATCAGGGTCGAAAGCATGTACCTGATACAAGTCGATATGATCGGTGCGAAGCCTGCGCAGGCTATGCTCGAGCGCCCGGTAGATATGGTAGCGGCTCTGGCCGCGATCGTTGACCCCGGGGCCGATCGGCGCGTGCAGCTTGGTCGCCAGCACGATCTCATGGCGGCGGCTGCCGAGCAGACGGCCCAGGATCGCCTCCGACTCGCCGAAGCGAGTGGTGTCGCCCGTATCCATCCCGCTCCCATAGACATCGGCCGTGTCGATCAGGTTAATGCCGGCGTCCAGCGCCGTGTACAGTACCTGGCCGGAGGCCTCCTCGTCGATCCAGCGTCCGAACGCCATCGTACCGAGGCTGACCTCCGATACGCGCAGTCCCGTTCTTCCCAGCTTCCGATAATTCATCGTGTATGCTCCCTTCAGATACGACAAAAAGAACAGAGGAGAGCCGCTGTGCTCTTGCGGCGTCTCTCCGTCTGTTCGGTCGAGTTGTCGTATGTAGTTCATGGTGTGTGACTGGAAGCTATCGTTCAACTTATTATATAGCCCCGAACACTGTGGAAATTACTATAGCACGAAAATCTTATTTTGAATAGATACAAATCATATTGGTTTACATGGATTTTTTTGAGAAGGACGATCCTCTCGCTCTAATTCAGCTCAGTCTGTCCACTTGCGAGTCGATCTGCAATCTCTTCGGCTTGTAGAATGGAGGTGTAGGGATCAGCGGTGAAATATTTATGGATATCCAGTTTGAAGATATGGTTGTTCTGCACCGCAGGCAGGTTGTCCCATACGTTAGGCAACAGGGAATGATCCTCTGTACCTTCTGTAACCATCATCAGCAGGTAATCACCCACGTAATCTCCGAATACCTCTGCGCTAGCTTCCAGGTTTTCCTTACCTTGGTCCAGAATATCGGACTTCACCTTGGGTGCCGGAGTCAGTCCCAGCAATTCATAGGCTGCTCTGCCACCACGATTGGCACTGTTGCCGATAATGGTTGGATTCTTCAAAAAGTTAAAATCGGCAACGGTAAAGGTGGCATCGTCCGGAATTACACCTTTGATTTTGGCCTGTGCCGCTGCAATCCGTTGTTTAAACGATTCGTTCCACGCGATAGCCTCTGCTTCGCGATTCAGAATCTCACCCATGGCGGTCACCTCCGCTTCCATGGATTCATACTGATCGGGTACGAATACAACAGTCGGAGCGATTTTGGAATAGGTCTGAAATTTCTCCTGGTCCCATGTGATAATCAGATCCGGTTCCAACTCGACCATTTTCTCAAGCGAAACCTCACTATGATTACCCAAATCCGCGCTATCCACAAGTTTATCACGCAGGAACATGCCATAATCCAGCAGGCTGCTCGGTACACCCACAGGTGTTACGCCGACAGCCAGCACATGGCCTATGTTCCAGTCGACGACAACCCGCTCCGGAGTGAGGGGTACGGTGACGTCTCCCATCATTGTGGAGAGTGTTCTTGTCTGCGGTGCGGTGTTTTCTGTTTCTGTCGCGGCTGGCCCCACTGCCTCGTTCCGGGCACAACCACTCATGAATATGACTATGATCAGCAAAACAGGCAGGGATATGCGATACAAAGCTTTCTTAAACAAAATGACAAACCCTCTTTCTAATTGATAATAATTTTCATTTAATATAACTCTAGAGGGAAATTAGCGATTGCACAATAACCGCTTCGGAAGCGAAAGCATAACCATTTCAGAACTCAATCGACAGGTTGAATTGAGAATGATTATCATATATGATGAGGCCAAAGCATTGGATGTGGGAACGAGAAATAAAGAAAGGACCATGACGATGAACATAGAAGAATACGGGGCATTATGGGAGCATATATCCATCCGATTATTGGATATTCGAATTATGACCGTTAACCTCAGTGAAGATCCTACTATGTGGACACTTCCCTCGAATGCCTTTTTATTAGTTACGAACGGCAAGGGGAAGATCTGGCTTGGGCAAGCGATGCATCAGATTAAAGGAACTTATATTCTGCACGTCTCTAAAGGAACGCGTCTGGATTGTCTGGCTAAGAATCCGATGGAAATACATCTGTTGTCTTATTCGTCACTAGAGCCGGACAAGGCCATTGCGGAAAGCTCCCTAACCAATACGGAGTCAGATTCTTTGCAAGTCAATTTCGGGTTTGAACCCATGCATCCATTGCCTTTAATTGAAATGATGCAATTGATATACAGACAGTGGAGCGAACTACAGTCAGCAGGCCGGATTCAAACCAAGGCGTTATTCTACCAATGGCTCGCCGAGATGCTGCAACAAATGCAAGAGAGGAGAAAGAATCGTATGAAGCTGGATCGGGTAGATCAGGCGGTGCGATATCTGACTCGTAACTACGGGGAACCCCTCAAAATAGAACAGGTAGCTGAAAGGCTGGATTGCAGTCCGAGGTATCTAAACCAATTGTTTCAGCTTCAATTGAACACAAGTCCCAGTCGTGTACTGTCACAGATTCGGATGGAGCAGGCTTTGAAACTGCTGGTAAGCACGAAAGGGACCTTACAGGAAATCGCAGAAAGAGTAGGCTATGAGAACGGCTATACACTAAGTCGCTATTTCAAGAAACATTACGGAGTTTCTCCGGGGGATTACAGAAAGCGTCGAGACAGTAGCCTTCCGAGTGTAGCCTTAGTTGAAGCTGACCAAACTCGGCCAGCTGAAGAGAATACAGACCTGACGGGAGTTCAAGTGAGGAAGTTCTCGGCATCTGAGGTGCCAAGAGCCAGAACTCGGATTTTTACCTCAAGCATAGGCGAGATTGCGATACCAGAAAAACCCAGTCGCATTGTCGTGGATTGGCATTTGGGAGAACTACTGGCACTGGGTGTGACACCTCTTGGAGCACCGCATTCACTCATTGAAAGTAACCAGATGCTGGAGCCTTATATCTGTGACCAAGTACAGGATATCGGCAATCATAATTTTATCTCGATTGAAAAAGTGCTCGAACTTGAACCGGATCTGATTATCACCTGGAATCATGCAGCCTACGCCTCCTATGCCCGGATTGCACCTACGGTTATCTACGGAGGGAGTTGGTATAGCTCTGTCGAGGAGGGGGTCCGTGAGATGGGAGGGATTCTGAATCGCCATACAGAAGCCGAAACATGGATTAAGGAATACAGACGGAGAGTACATACTATACGACAAACGATCACGGACAAGTTCTCCACAGAGAAGACATTTACGGTCATTGATCCAAATTGGGGAGAACAGATTACCATTGTGGGAGATACGGGAACTCGTGGAGGTAAGGCAGCCTACGGATTATTGAACTTGAAGCCAGCAGGAAGGGTTCGCCAGGAGCTGCTGGAGCCAGGTCTGGAATACCTGGATGTGGTGCGGAGTGCGGTAGATGGATTTCTGGAGGACTACCTGTTAGTGTTGGATAACGGTCCAAGCCATGGATCTGATGATCAATCTATAATCAAACCATGGCAGAAATCGATCCAGACAGATCACTGCCGGATTATTAACCTTGATTGGAATAGGTATTTTCTCTCCGACCCGTTGTCTGCGGTGCTGCAAGCCGAGGAAATGGCAGCGCGGATTATGGGGGATTAAAATATAGAAGCACGGTAACGAAAAACTATCTATTTGCGCCAAAAATGAGTGCCAGATATCGCAAAAAGGACAGCGAAGCGCGCTGCATGTTGCTTGCAGCAGCCCTCCGTCTGTCCGGTCGAGTTGTGTGGAATTAGATATTCTGCACTGCGCTCGCGTCACCCTTCGCCGCGGGTGCGAATCTCCGTGATCCGCTCCCGCAGCGCGTAACTGAAGGTCAGCGCCTCGGCTCGCGTCAGCAGGTCGTCCCCGGCATAACCAGCGACGGTGCTCGCCGTCTTGCCCTTGGAATAACCCTGCTCCAGCAGGTACGCAATCGCCTCGTCGCCAGACACCTCCCGGCCGTCGGCGGCAGCTATGATCTCCGCGACCCGCACGCGCGTGATCGGCTGGCTGCGCAGACGGATATCGTCCGCTCCCAGCACAGGGGCCTGGCGCAGCACCGCCAGCTCATACAGTCCATCCGCCCAGTGGCCCTGACCCGATGCAGCATCGTCGGCCTCCGCCATGCGCGGTCGGTAGAAGAACGCCAGGAACTCCGCCTCGCTGACGGTACGGCTCGGACGGAACGTCTGGTCCTCATAGCCGCGCGCCAGCCCCTCCGCGACGCCCCAGCGGATCGCCTCTATCGCCCAATGCCCGGCAGCCACATCGCGGAAAGCCGTGGCGGATTGCACCGCTTCCCCGGATTGGCCAGCCTGCCCCGATTGCCCCGCTTGACCGGCTTGACCTGCCTGTCCAGCTTGCGCCTTCCCTTGCTCCGCCGCTTGCGCCTGACGCTGCGCCTCTTCCTCCGCTCGGCGTTGCTCCTCCTGACGCTTGCGCTCTTCCGCTTGCTTCTGCTCATCGATCTCGAAGAATCGGACCTCGTACGCAATCGACGTCTCCTGGCCCTGTCTGTCCTGGAGCCCGGTGATGCGGACGCTCAGCTCGTCCCCGTCCTGGATGTCCAGGTTGAGCAGGCCGAAGGTGAGGAAGTCGCTCGGCTCGCTCCCGTTGTACTCGGTGGAGAGATAGAGCAGACCGACGTCGCTACGGAATTTGGCGGTGTCGTAGAGGAGCCACTTCGTCGCATGCCGCTTGTCGATCACCTCGATGCGCAGGTGCTCCTGATCGATCGGCTTATAGCGGGCCGGGTTCAGATGCAGCGAGAACATCTCGAAGTCCGACAGCAAGGTCGGGAAGTTGCCCGGGGCCGGCCAGGCGACATAATCTCTACCCGCTGGCCAGGAGCGACTCGCGTCGTTTTTCAGATGCATGCTCGTGTAGTTGTCTGTGTAGCCAAAGCCGATCTGCTCGAGACCGAATTTCAGCAGCGCCTTGCGGTGGCCGACATTGTATCGGTTTTGGGCGCCTCGATCGTCCATCAGCGACAGCACCGCCGCAGCGGGCTTGTACTTATAATGGAGATTTTCGAATGTCTGGCCGCCCATGCTCCGCCATCGCTCGGCAATCTGGAAGAACGACGCCTCCATATCCGCTGGCTTAACCGGTCGATGCGGGCTGCTCGGATCGAAGGCCTGCTCGAGCACGACCGACTTGTGCTGCGCCGACTCGCTCAGCATCGGATCGAGCTGCACCGTCTCGGATACGCCGCCGAGGTAGCGGACGAAGCGCGTCATGTTGAGCGCATCGGTCAATACCTGCTCCTGGAGCCGACCGGCCCGATACGGCGAGGAGGCGATCGGCCGCTCTGCGAATACGGATTCCGTATCCTTAAACACGGGGGCATACTGCTTCCACTTGGCCCGGATCTCGGCGATGCCGCTCTCTCCCACCTTCGACGTCAACCGTGGATCGCCGGGCGTCAGCTGCTCGACGCCGGGCCCGGGGCGCTCCTGGACGATTGTATTCGGCGCGCGTACGCCGAGGTAATAGGAGATATTTTCATTGCTGTTTACAAATACGCTCACCCGATCGGACGCCATCGGCGGCGTCATGTAGGTGAAGCGGCCGCTCGCATCGACCTTGACCTCCTGGATGATCTGTTCGAACGGCAACGAATAGTGGCTGTCGAATTGCAGCTTGATGGTCCCGCCCGCATGCGATGCAGCCGTTCCCTCTACGGTGATGGTGCGATCCGCGTGATAGACAGCAGTGAAGCCTTGATTTTCCGCTTGATCGGAGACAGCGGCCGATACGGCCGTCAGTGCGACAAGAGACAGGACGATGTAAAGGAAGACCGTTAATCCAGCCGGACGCCTCCAGTTCAGCTTAATGTTCATGATGGGGATACCACTCCTTAGTTGTGAGGTAGCTCAGGTATGTAATGGGACTTCTGAACTATGATAAACGAACCAAGTATACCATGCCCCCTCCCCCTTGTCGACGCGCCCCCACCCGGCCCTCCAACCGCCATCCTGCCCCCTGCCCGCGCACTGGACGCAAAAAAAGAGCTGCGCAGGTCTCTTGCCTTGACCTGACGCAGCTCTCCGTCTCTATAGCGACACAGCCTCTCAGCTGCCTAATCCTCGATGACGATGCGCTCCAGCTTCATATTGACCGGGTTGGCGATCGTATCGCCGACCGGGCACTTGCTCTCCAGGAAGCTGACGAACGCCTCCACCTTGTCCTGCGGCGAATCGGTCTTGATGCGGAACGTATACCGGATATCGGAGTAGCCAGGACGCACCTCGCTGCGGTTGAAGAAGCCATCGAGGTCGAGATCACCCTCAACGTCGACGGAAAAGCCCTGCAGGTTCACGCCAAATTTGGGCGCGTACACGCGAGCTACGATCGATTGGCATGCGCCCAGCGAGGCGAGCAGCGCTTCGACCGGGTTCATCCCGGTGTCGGTGCCGCCGAGGCTCTTCGGCTCGTCGATGATCATTTCGAATTGGCGCGCAGTCGCCTTCACTTGTACGCCGTCCTGCAGCTGTGCGGATGCTTTGAATGTTTGTGGTGCTGCCATGTTCATAATCTCCTTTGTAATTAGCTATATATAGTAGTTTAATTTATATCCAGCCGTTGTCAATCCAAAGGAGATTACATCTTGATCGAGCCGCTGGAGATCCCCTCGACGAAGTTGCGCATCAGGAAGGTGAAGAGCAGCAGCAGCGGGACGGAGGCGATGAGATAGGCGGCCATCATGCCGCCGTAATCGCTGAGCCCGTAATTGCCGGTCGACGTCTCAAAGGAGACCAGCGCCATCGTCACGGTCTGATGGGTCCGATTGAGCAGCAGGGAGGGCAGCAGGTAGTCGTTCCACAGGCTCGTAATATTCATAATCGCCACCGTCGTGCAGATCGGGATGGACAACGGCAAGACGACGCTGCCGAAGATCCGCACATTGCCCGCTCCGTCGATCCGCGCCGCCTCGAAGATCTCGCCCGGGAGCTGGTCGAAGAAGGTTTTCAGGACGAAGATGGTGAACGCCTGACCGCCAGCGATGTAAGGCAGGATCAGAGCCAGGTAATTGTCGGTGAGCCCTAGCTTTTTGATCTGCAAGTAGAGCGGGATCAGCGTCAGGAAGCCCGGAATGAGCAGCAGTCCGAAGACGGCCATGAACAAGGTGTTCTGCAGCGGAAACCGCAGCTTGGAGAAGGCATAGGCGCTCATCGAGGAAAGCGCGACAATGGCGATCACGCTAACGCCGATAATGACCGTCGAGTTATACAGAGACAGATTGATTTTGTCCCAGGCCGCGGCATAGTTGCCCCATTGAAACACTTGCGGGAAGGTCAGCGTGCTCGCGGCGAATTCAATCGGCGATTTGACCGAGTTCGAAATAATAAAATAGATCGGAAGCAGGTTGAACAGCAACAGGAGCAGCAACACCCCTTGTCCAAAGCCTATCTGTCGAATGCTGCGCATAGCGTATACCCCCTTTGATCAGGAATCGGATCGAACCAGCTTCATATTCACAATCGTCAGCAACAGAATCGCGACAAACATAATGAGCGTCACAGCCATCCCATAGCCGAACTCGCCGTTCACGGTCGAGACATTGTACATATAGAGGATCGGCACATAGGTGGCGTATCCCGGACCTCCATTGGTCATGACGAGCGGCGGAATAATGTTCTGCAGACTGCCGATCAAGGTGAGCACGAGGATGAGCCGGAACTGCGGCAGCGACAGCGGAATATCGATATGCCATACCCGCTTCCATCCGGTCGCGCCCTCCAGCTTGCCTGCCTCGATCACCTCGGAGGAGATGCTCTGCAAGCCCGCGTAGAAGATCAACAGGTTAAAGGCGCTGATCCACGGGAAGCCCATGAAAATAATCGAGTACAGCGCGATATCGGGATTGCTCAGCCAGAGCTGCTGCAACGAGCCGAGCCCGATCAGCTCCAGCAGCTGGTTGATCGCTCCGTCCCCCTGGTAGAGAAACCGCCATAGCAGGATGATGACGATGCCCGGGATGACGATCGGCAGCACGAACAAGGTACGGTACACATACTGCGCCCGCGCGCGCTTCAAGTGATAGATCAGCTCCGCGACGAAGTAAGGCGGGATGACGGCCAGGATAATCGCGAACACGACCCAGATCACAGCGTTGACCGTGGACTGCCGCAGCACCTCGTCGCTGAACAGCCGGGCGAAATTGTCAAAGCCGATATAACGCGGCGCATTAAAGCCGTCCCAATCGGTGAAGGCGCCGATGAGCGCCTGATAGACGGGATAATACATAAACCAGACGAGGAAGACAAAGGTGGGCAACAGAAACAGATAACCGGTCAGCGCGTTGCGCAGGTTCAGTTTGCCGCTCATCGATCAACCATCCTTTCTGCACAGGTGGAATGACAAGAAGGGAGTCCAGCCGCTCGGGCGCTCCCCTCTCCTCTCCACGCTTTATCGTTCGTTTATTTCGGGTTCGCTCGACTAGTATTGCGCAAGGTCGACGTTGTTCTTCGACTGATACTCCTTCACGGCAGCGTCCAGCTCTTTTTGCATATCGGCTTTGGCCCGCTCCAGATCGATGTTGCCGCTAAGATAGAGGCCGAAGATGCGCTGGATATTTTTGCCCAAGTTCGGCGAGGTGCCGCCTACCCCGATAACTGCGAGCTTATTAGAGGCCTGACTGGCCAGCTCCTTCATGCTCTCGGCCGGAGAGGTGCCGGGCCAGGTCGGGACGAAGGTGCCGTTCTCATTGACCACTTGCTCCACATGGGCCGGCGTGCCGACATAATGCAGCCAGTCGACGACGGCCTCCAGCTTGCCCGGCTCCTTCATCGTCGCGTTGGCCTCCGGCGTGGAGATCGCGAACTGGAAGGCCGCGTTCGGTCCGCCGACGGCGCCCGACACATCGGTGCCGGTCGTGAATGCCGAGTCCGCAGACGACAGCACGGGGAAATTGAACGAACCTAGCTCAAACTCAACCTTCGCCTCTTTGGCATTGCCCGGCAGCCAGCTGCCGTCATAGAAGATCGCGGTCTTGCCGGCGAGGAAGTCGTTGCGGGCGGCGGTGCCGACCACGGCAGGCTCCAAGGCGAGATGATCCGGCCGCCAGTTGTCGGTCAGCGACTTGAACATCGGCCACCAGCCCATGAAGCGCTCGTCCTCCGTGCTCAGCATGCCCTTGGCGATCGCTACGCTCTGATCCAGAGAAGAGACGCCGGGATTGCCGTCGAAGCCGGCGATTTCCTCGAACTGCTCGGCGTAAAAGTCGGATAGGAAGTGGCGCTGGAACCAGTCGAAGTCGGGCGATTGCGACATCGCGGCGATGCCCGCCGCCTTTAATTTCCCTGTGACCTCGATCAACTCGCCCCACGTCTGCGGCGCCTCGTCGATGCCCGCTTGCTCGAACAACGTTTTGTTGTAAAAAAAGGCGGTGGCCACATAGTCGCCATTAATGTTATAGCTCTTGCCGTCCGCAGAGGTCGTCTCGCTGACGACGGTCTGATTCATCGCCTCGCGCCATGTCGGCTTATCGGGGATGTACGGGTTAGGCTGGTCGAAATAGGCGGTCAGATCCTCGGCGATTCCCTTGGGGAAAATATTGTTCAGATCCGCCCATTGGCCCCAGAACACGTCGTACATCTCCCCGGCTGCCGCCTTGACGCGCACCGTCTGCGTATAATCCTTGAACTCCTCATCGATAAACTCGATCTTGATGCCGGGATGATCCGCCTCGTATTGATCGGCGATCTCCCGCAGCGCGGTAAGCTGCTTGAGCCCGGCGATATTCTTGGAGTTGGGCGTATAGGACTGGGCGTACATCGTGATCGTACCCTGCCAGCCCGCGGACTCCCCGGCTTCCGCACCAGACGAGGCTGGTGGAGGTGTTGTTTTGTTGCCGTCGTTACCCGTATTGCCTGTATTACCGCTGCATCCAGCGAGCGCAAGCCCCATAGAGAGCAGGACCAGAGCGGCAGGCTGGAACACCTTTTTCGCGATCATTGCAATCCCCCCAAGTCTGTTTTATGAAAGCGCATTCTCTTGTTCTTTTTTATCTTACTGCACGACGGGAGACGTCGGCAGGGGGGTAGATTTTACATCGGGATGGTTTTCTTTACACGGCGTGCCGTTGGCAGGCTTAGCGGGGTCGCAGCCTCTTATAGTCGGATGGCGAGTAGCCCGTGTGCTCCTTGAACACCCGGCAAAAATGCTTGCTGTCTGCGTAGCCGACCTGCTGGCTGATCTCCTGCACCGCGAGCCCGCCCTGCTCAATTAGCGCCTTGGCGCGGGCGATCCGCGCCTCGCGGAGGAAGACGACGAAGTTCTGGCCAGTCTCGTATTTGAACCAACGGCTAAAATAGCTGGCATTCATGCCGAAACGGTCGGCGACCGACTGCAGACTGACCCCATCGGCCAAAGCCTGCATCACGTACGACTTGATCTTGTCAATCAAAGGCGTATCCGCAGTGTCCCGCTCCCGTCTGACCTCGCGCGCGACAGGCTGCATCAGCGTCCGCATCCGCGACATCATCGTCGCTCGGGTGAGCGAGGACTCCAGCTCCGCCAGCCACTCCTCCAACGGCTTGCCGGTCATCTCGCGAACGTCCAGGTCCATCAAGCGCAGCTGGGCGCCCACGCGCAGCAAATAATGGATGACGATGCGATGCAGCAGAGCGGGCATGATCTGCTCCGATCGCGTCAGTTGATCGAGGATCGCGTAGGCCTCCTGCTCTTGCCCGAGCAGCAATTGCTCCAGCGACAGCTCCAGCTGCTCATAGATCGTATCGGTGAGAGCGCCCTCCGACTCCAGTGCGGGCAGCATGACCACGCGATCGCCCCCGTGGATCAATCGGTAGGTGACAGCCAGCGAGGCCTCCTGATAAGCCTGCGGCGCATCGCTCAGACGATGGATGCCGCTGATGCCGATCGTCACCGTCCGCCGGAAATAATGAGCGATCTCCGCCTTCAGGCGACGCGCCGACTCATGTAGACCAAGCGCAGTAACCTCCGACTCTGAAGAGTAGCTCCTAATGACGACCACTTGCCCGATATGGTCCTGCAGCACATATACATGATCCTCCCGGCTATGCCATTCCTGGACGAACTTCGTCAGCGCATAGCAGAACAGCTCGACGTCAAAGGCGCTGAACTGCCCCTTCTCGATCCAGTCGGGACTGATCGCCAGGATGACGAGGGTCGAATGGTCGCCGCTATGGGGAATCGGGTACCCCGCCTCGACGATGAACTGCTCCAGATCATGATAGTCCTGACCGAATATAAAGTGCTGGTAGTACAGCTTCTCCGCCAGCGGCGCCGCCTTCTGCACGGCCTGCTGCAGCGACATCAGTTTGGCCTGTTGGCTGCGTTCTTGCTCCACCTGCTCCTCCACGCGCCGCAGCGTATGCAGCAGCTCCTCGCGATCGAGCGGCTTGGTGATGAACGCCGTGACGCCGTGGCGGATCGCCTGCTTCGCCAGCTCGAACTCCTGATAGGCGGTGAGCAGGATACGATGGACGCGCGGCGCTTCGCTGGCGATCCGCTCGCAGCATTCGATTCCGTTCAGGCCTGGCATGCGGAAGTCGAGGATGACGAGGTCAGGCTGCAAGCGCAGCACCTGGCGGAGGCCGGACTCGCCATCCTCCGCTTCCCCGACCAGCTCCCAGCCGGGCGCGAAGCGTTGGAGGATTTTGCGCAGACCTTGCCGGATGTTGGCTTCATCATCCACGATGATAACGCGATACATAGCGATCCACCTCGCTTTCACTTGGGATGGCGGGGAGCAGCAGCGTAATCTCCGTCCCCTCGCCGGGCTTGCTCTCGATCTGCATGGCATACGGGGGGCCGAAGTACAGCTCGATGCGCGCCGACACATTGACGAGGCCGATATTGTCGTCGCCATCGGACGGCTTGAGCGTCCCGCCGTCCAGTCGGGAGCGGATCTGCTGCAGCCGCTCCGGCGAGATGCCGAGGCCATCGTCGGCGACGACGATTTTCACGACATCCTCCTCTTTGCTGACAGCGACCGACAGCCGGCCTTTGCCCTGCTTCATCTCGAGCCCGTGGTAAAAGGCATTCTCCACGAGCGGTTGGATAAGCATCCTGGGGATATACAAGTCCATCAGCTCCTCGTCTACATCCATCGTCATCTCGAAGCGCGAGCCGTACCGGTTCTGCTGGATATAAAAGTAGTTGCGCAAGTACGCCTGCTCCTCCCGCAGCGTCATAAAGTCTTTCCCCGCATGCAGGGAGGACTTGACCAGCTTGCCAAGCGCGGTGATCATATCGACGGTGGCGTCGGCTTCGTCGATCTCCGCCTTCATCTTGATCGTCTCGAGCGTGTTGAATAGGAAATGAGGGTTGATCTGCGACTTCAACGTACGCAGCTCGCTGTCCTTGCGCACGATCTCCGCCTGATACAGGTGACGAATCGTCTCGTCCAGCCTGCCGCTCATGCGGACGAAGCTGCGGATGAGCTGGCCGATCTCATTGCGCGGCGGATCGTCATAGCGGATCTGGAAGTCCTCGGCCTCGACCCGTCGGATCAGCCCGATGAGCTTGTAGATCGGCCTCGTCATCCGATGCGAGATGGTCGTCGTGATGATAATCGCCAGCACGATGCACACCAGCCCGATCAGGATCATCGAATTGCGTACGTTCGCAATGCCGGAGACGAGCTGCGATACCGGCACATAGCCGACGACGGTCCACCCCATCTTGCCGACAGGATGACGGACGAGGATTTTGTTTTGTTGATTCAGCCTGACGATCTGCGGGGCGTGAGGGGCTGTCTCCGGCTGTCCGACGACATGCTCCAGTATCCCCTCATCGATCGGCTGGCTGGCGTATACGACGCGGCGGTCCTCGTCCAGGAGGAAAAAGGAGCCGTTCTCCTCGCGATTGATTCGGTTCATGATGCGACCGATGTCCTCCAGCGTGAAGTCGACCTGCATATACCCGGCCGTCTCCTTCATGGTCGAGGAGTAATAGATCTTGCGGATCAAAGAGAACACGTGCGTCGGCTCCGTCCGTTGCATGTACCCCGTGCTGGCCAGCTCGTGCAGACTGAGATCGGTCAGGATCCGATCAGATGCGCTGAATACGCTCTCATCCCAAGCCGCTTCCTCCACCGTGCGGTTGTCATAGGGGAATCCCGTACTGTAGACGCGCCGCTCCCCGGCGCCAGGCTTGCTGAAGTAGGTAATTTTCTCGACGCTTTCCCGTTGCGATTGCCAGAAGCTGAAGGTCTTCTCGATCTCCTCCTTCACCTCGATGGCGTGCAGCGCATCGGATGACGGGCTGTCATCCGTCAGCATGTCCTGAAACTCTTTGTTGTAATAGGGCATGAGCGTAAACTGCTCCAGCTCCCGAATGTACATCTCGAGATTGGAGGCCGTGCTGACGGCAACCTGTTGGACAAAGTCGCTGACCTTCTTTTCCATCGTGTCGCTGTACAGCAGATAAGCGCCCATGCCAAGCACCGACATCGGCAGCACGATCAGGACGACGTACGTGAGCACAAGCTTTTGCTTGAAGGTGAGGATTCTTTTCATCGCGGGCACCTCGTGTAGGGTTGTCCTGCGGCCAATCGCAGAGGACAGCCAGATAGGATACGGATTGAGTTCAGTATACTCGTCCTGTCAAGGCGGACGCCATCCGAATGTCAGTTGCAGGCCAACCCGTTATGCGCTACCGTAAAGGTATTCGCCTTGCACCTATTTTTAAGGAGTGATCTGGATGAGTGAAATATTGCAAACCTTGCAGCCCTACGGCTGCACTTCTGTGAGCCTGGAGGAGCTTCCTCTTCCCCTCGACGGAAGCCAGGATCGCTCAACCCTGCTGATCGTGGCTAGCGAGAATATGATGGAGATGCTCGAAGAGGCCGTAGAGGAAGCTGGCACGATGGTTGATTTCGTAGAGGGGCATCTGGCGTCCGTGCAGGGCATGGACAAGACGGAGGCGTTCCGAAGGATCGTAAAGGCCTTCCTGGCCTATATCGACCTGCCGCCCGAGCAGAAGACGCTCGAGGGGAAGAGCTTAAACGAGATCTATACGGCTTACGCGGCCGTATGGGCCGGGGAGACGCTGATCGACGAAGCGCTTGTCGCCTCATCCATGTCCCCTACTGACATCGACGCGGAATGGATCGAAGCGCGAATCGAGGATGAACTGCTGCAACTGCCGCTCACGTCCCAGACTTGTTACCATGCTCCGCTTATCGTGCCGATGGGCGGCTTCAATGAATGTCCACTGGCGGAGTACCAGGCCGCAGTTTTCCGTAGCTGGCAGGAGGAGTACGGCTTTACGCCGGTTGTCGTGACGCAGGATACGTGGGTTGGACGGGCACACAGACTGCCCCAGTCGGATGAGGAAGCCTTGCAGTTGGCCAAGGAGCATTTCATGTTCTGCCAGTACGTCATGGAGACGTTCGAGACGCTCGGACAGTACGCGGCCTATTTGAAGCTCCATCATCAGTGGTATTTTTGGTGGGATTAGGGCTGTCTGCACGCCCGCTGCCCTTGGAGTATTCAATTCCAGCACGCACTGGTCAGAGGAACTTTGAACCGTCAAGTGGTACAATAATCGGCCCTATAGGAGTAGTTTGGTCAGGTTCGTGCTATAATGGTGTTCACATCAATAACATTCATCATTCTGCCTAGGGCGATGATTAAGGAGTTTGAATTTTGACAAATAACCATGATGTTGGAGAAGTTGGCGAACTGCCGGAAAACTTCGAGGAGCTCAAACGAGCGGTCAATCGGACGGCTAGCTGGAGAGAAAGACTGGATGCGGTGAACGAATTGGGGAATTGGGACACGGCCCCTACCCTTAAGTTGCTGCAGCATGCATTGAATGGCGACCAAGTGTTCCAGGTGCGCGAAGCCGCCTATCGGAAGCTGAAGCAATTGGGTGAAGATGTACAAATGCCTGCCAAACATAAGGGCGAGCTGTTTAAAGGCCTGAACAAAGTTTTGCTGCGGATTAAGAAAAGTCTGCCCGAAGGTCACACCTTCGAGCAATTTAAGGAAAAACTGCAAAAGACACGTCTGGATATCTATGATACTTACGAGGGCAACAAAGGTGCTGAGTTCGACTCCTGGCTTCGTGGAATTTGGGAGACACCCGCTAGAAAATAGCAGCCGTTCAAGCTTGATTGCAACGCTTGGTTGACGCTGAACATTAGAAATACATCGCCCAAGGCACGAGCCATTGCGCGATGTATTTGCGTACAACCCTTTTCAGACTCCACCTCGCGGCGGACACTCTTGCTCTGTAATCGGCTAATAGATCTTTTTCATCATCGCTATGGCCTCATCCAGCGTCATACCATACGACTTGTAAAAGGCGATGTCGCTCTCCATTTGCTTCCGAATGGTTTCATTGCGTATGCGCAGCATTTCCTCGGACGTGAACTCGGCGACAAAGCATCCTTTGCCGGTGACCGTGTGGATCAGCCCGCTCCGTTCGAGCTCCTCCCAAGCCTTCTTCACTGTGATGACACTAACCGAGAGTTCAAGAGCCGCTTGGCGGATCGGGGGCAGGCTATAGCCGCTCGCGAGCTCGCCTTTCAGGATTTGCGCGCTGATCTGCTCGTAGAGCTGTTGGTAGATCGGCTTGTCGGAGCCATTGGAGATCATGACGTTCATAAGAGCTCCACGTTGAGGAATCGCTTCACCGCCATCCGGTAGGCCATCCAAGTGAGCGCGAGGAAGACGAGGATGCCTACACCCAGAATGGAGGCCTGCACTACCATATCCTCCGCCCCTGCGCCATAGAATAGGTCGTGCGCCCACGGGCTCTGAATACCCACCCACTGGGCGATCCCTGCGAAAAGGAGTGCGGCGATAGTGGATGCCGTCGTCGCTGCGCCGTACTTGTATGCCGTCTTGTAATACATAGGCAGGAGCACCAGATTAAAGACACCGAGCATCACGAAGCAAAGCCCCCAAAAGCCCAGATGCGGCGAGAAGAAATAGTACATCATATTCGGATACAAACGAAACGTCAGGAGACTGAATAGCATCGCCACAATAAGATGCATCAACTCAAGAATAACAATTACGGTGACACGCGCCTTCACGATATCTTGCTTAGTTACGGGCATCATCGAGCTGAACATCAGATCATTCTGACTCTTGAACCCGCCCAGCATGTTCGGCACCGTGATGCAGCAAAAGTAGAACGGGACCATAAAATAGATCCAGCCGGGGACGAGCATTAAGGCGCCTGTAAATAGCGGCAGGGCGAAAAACCAGGGATTAACGCCAAGCCTCATATCCTTCATCACCAGATTAACCATGTGCCTCCTCCTTCTTCGCGAAATAGACCATGATTTCCTCGAGACTTGGCGTAGTCGCCTTCAGATCGAGAGAAGGATCGACATCTGCGGCATACATCAACCCGGTAAAGCCGAACGTATTGGTTTTGTATGCAATTAAACGCGCCTTCAGCTCAGGCAGCTGATCCACTCTGCCGCCGACCAGACGATACGACTCTACGAACTCGTGCTTGTCGGAGCTGGCGACGATCCGCCCCTTGTCGATAAAGGTAATATAATCGGCGCATTTCTCCAGATCGGAGGTAATATGAGTCGAAAACAAAATGCTAAACTCTCCATCCAGCACAAGCTCCCGAAAGAGATCAAGCAGATCGTCCCGCGAGACGGGGTCGAGGCCGCTGGTCGGTTCGTCCAGCACGAGCAGCTTCGCGCCGTGGGACAAGGCGAGGGCGAGATTGTACTTTACTTTCATGCCGCTGGACAGCTCGGCGATTTTTTTGTTTTCATCCAGCTTGAATCGTCGCAGATACGTGTAGTACGCCTCGTCATTCCAGTTCGTATAGAATTTTTTGGCGATGGAGGTGAGCGTCTTGATCTTGCTTCGCGTGTAAAAACCAACGTCTCCGAAGGCGCACCCGATCTCCTGCTTCAGCGCCATTTCGTGCGTGGCGACGCTCTTGCCCATCACGAAGATTTCGCCGCTATCGATGCGGGTCATGTTCATGATCGACTTGATCGTCGTCGTTTTCCCGGCGCCATTGGCTCCGATGAAGCCCATAATATACCCCTGCTCCAGTTGAAACGAAACGTCTTTAATCTGAAAGCCGGGGTAGGCTTTGGTCACATTTCGAATGTCGAGTGCCAGCATTTCGCGCCCTCCTCCAATAATTGTATATGTTGTGCATTCACAATGTATCACAAGGCGAGAACCAAGTCAATGCATCCGAAAGCCAATGCGCCTCGACTTGCCTGTAGGAAATATAACCAATACATCGCCTGGCCCGGTTGCTCTCAAAAGCAAGGGGTTAAGGAAATTTCTTCATATATTGAAACTTTTTTAAGTTCAGGTGGTCTATATAGAAGAAGTCATGACATTCAGGGTTACTGAACATTAGGTGAAGCTAAAATTACCGCTATTAACAAAGTGGGCCTAAAGCTAAGCGACTCTTTTACTGTCTTTCCAGGACTCACATTTAAACAACAGCAGCACTGATACAAGGCTGCCCTCCAGCTTCAAAGGAATTAGCCTCCTAGCGACAACAAAACACACCGCCTCGAGGCGGTGCGTTCCATTTATTAACCCTGCTCTTCAACAACCTCAATCATTTTGATGCCATACTGTTCAGCAAACCACATTCCCTTATCGAGAGTTAGAAGGTTCCTCATTTTCCTTTAACCACTCCCGAGCTCGATCATCCGATATCGCACCTCGAATGCTCATCAAATCAGCAATTCCAGCCTCTTCATATTCGCTAATCATGTTATTTTTAAGGTCAATCACTATACGATCGCCGTCTTTACCATCGTACTGCCTCAGCAGCTCATTATAACACTAAGCCAGCTTTAGTGCTTTAGTACTCCCCTTTAATGACGAAGAACGAACCTCGAATCGTCCCGGCCAGCTTGGACTTTTGTCTTGCGAATTTGAACTTTTTTTCTTCCAGCTCCCTGGGCACTTCCATCCCCTCGGACAGTTTGAAACCTACGGCTCGCTTCTTGGAATTATCCACCGTATACATGACGTTGACCGCCAGACCGTCTTCATAGAAGACGAAGGCCCATTGGATATTTTCGACTTGAAAACGCGCCGTTTCCAGCGGTTTGGCGGCAAACACAATTCCGCGTTCTTCCTTTAAAATTCGTTCGACATACTCAAGCGTCTTCGGGCTTTCGCTGGCGGGCACGACCGTGAATTCATGCTTGTATTTGTTCATGAAATAACGGGCTTCGTTTGCGCGCAGGCCTGCTAACGCTTCTGCTACCGGCGAAGAATCCAGTCCAGACGTCGTCACGTTTTTAAAATCGACGATTGTAGTCATCCTCATCCTCCTGCTGATTTCGTTTTCTTCTACTTCTCTACAACCGGAATCCACATTTCGCCATACACGAGTCCGTCCCGCTGCCCCATCTCAACGGTTGTATTGGGCCCGCCGACATAGGCGTAACGATCGGCTGCCGGCAGGGCTTGACCAAAAGCAATGCCAGTCAGCATGCCGCTGAGCTCATTGGCCGATCTCCCTTCGCCTTTGACAACGAGGTAGTGTCCCTTCGGGAACTGGATTACTCTGTGCTCTTCCGCTATCGTTGCATCCGTCATGACGCCAGCGTAATACATCATCCTCTGATTGACCGCTTCGTTAACAGCAAAGATGTAGTCATTGGCAGCGATCGCCTTCAACGTGTCGAGCCTGCCATCCTGCTCCACTGTCTGCCAAAAGCTCTCCTTCTCCCTGTTGATCCCTGCATAGTCCGTGTAATCGCTCTTCAGCTCCGTTCCGATACCGAGTACGATAAAGCTGTCTTTTTCCTCAATGCTATAGGTTGCCATGATCCCAGCTCCTTTTTGATGAAGTCATTTGTTTTTCCGCTTGATAGGTTTATAATAGCCCTAAATCATGTCAAAATATGAACCTGTTTAGAGGATGCCATGAAAAAAGTCGAACGCATCAACATCATCATGCGGTACATTAACAACCGCGCCCGTTTTACCATCTCGGAAATTATGCGAGAGTTCAACATCTCCCGCTCGACGGCGATTCGGGACATCAGGGAAATCGAAGCGATGGGCATGCCGCTGGTCGCCGAAGTCGGGAGGGACGGGGGCTACTTTGTGATGAGCAATTCCGTCCTGCCCACAGTCCGCTTTACCGATAACGAGATCAAGGCGCTTTTTATCGCTTTCATGGCCACGCGCAATCTGCAGCTTCCTTACCTCAAAAGCCGCCACTCGTTGGCAGAGAAATTGCTTGGTCTCATCTCCCAAAACCAGCAAGATGATCTTGTTCTTCTAAATCAGATGCTGCTATTCGAAGGCACCAACCCCCATAATCCTGAATTGCTTGACCTGTCAGACCTGCCCCATCCGATGCTAGAGCAGCTCATCCGTGTCCTTCTTGAAGATCGTTACCTAACGGTGGCTGTCACAGAAGCAATGGAAAACAAGTCATACCCCATCTATCTCATGCGGTTGTATCGCGAAAAAAGCGCATGGCAAATCGAGGGCTTCGACCTGGTTGAGAAAAAGAGACGGATGATTCCCGTCGACAGTCTCACCGATGTCAAACCATTCCCCAAAAGAAAAAGAATGAGCAAGAAAAAGATAGCGGAACAGCTAAGCAAACAGGAAGAAGCCATTAACCTGGTCATCGAGCTTGGTCCCAAGGCGATCGCCCAGTTTAAAAAGTATCATCCGCTAAAAATGACGATTTCCTATACGAATCCCTATCAAACCACGGCGCTTCTAAAGGCATTCCTCGATGTTCATCATGCGGATGAATTACATGAGATTGCAAACTGGCTGCTTTTTTTGGGGACCGACATCAAGATTAGGGAAATACCGCGGGAGGTTGTAAAAGAAATGCAGGACAGAGTGGAGGTGCTGGGGGAAGACAAAAATACATCACCGCGTCCAACCTGCACACGGTGATGTATTCGATAGAGCGACGGCGGATGCGGGGTAAAACCAATATCCGCCCGCCCACCCGCCTGGCAAGGCCCATTTTCCCATCCATCTTTTCTCGTACCATTAGGATAATTTATCCTCCCCCTCCCCCATGAACGACAGGGATCATCCATTGATACTGCAGCTTGTCGTGAAGCCGATACCGCTCCATGTTCGGACCTGCCGGCTCGAATCCAAACGACTGCAGCATAAGCATGAGACTGAAGCACGCATAAGGATCGGTAGCCAGGCAGTCCAGCGTCACGAACAGCGTCGGCGGCAATACCTCGAGCTCGACCTCAAGCCCCGCTTCCCCCTTCCATTCCTCAGGCAAGGCGGGCTTCGGGGGCAGGCGAAAACCAACCTTGCCCCTCATCTCGTCGCCGGCCATGCCTTCCTGACGGACGTAGGCCTCCTGCGCATACAGCTGCCCCCGCTTCTCCAAGTATGACGCACTTGTATCTATCGCTTGGGCGAAGGGGTGCAGCTGGCGCTTGACGCGATGTCGGAACCATAATATCCGTGTGGGCTGAGACCACCTCACCAGCCGGATATGCTCATCCACAGCGTCGACGCCATCCAGATACTGCTTGGCTACATTGAGCGCCAATAGCTTCTCGTCGACGTCCTGACGCCATTTGCGGAGCCATCCGGCTTGTCCTTCAGCATCTGCGGCGAGATACTGACGGATATCGATGAGACTGATGCCCGCCTGACGCAGCGTATGGATCTTCAGGGCCCCTGCGATCTGATCCTCCCGGAAATATCGGTACCCGTTGCTCGCGCGATGACTCGGCTGCAACAGCCCCTCTTTCTCGTAATAACGAATCGTACTGGCAGGGAGCCCCGTGCGCTCGGAAAAGCTCTGGATGGTCATCGAGGTCATTAATAATAACTCCACACATTTAATCGATTGCCATCCGGGTCGTAGAAGTGGAAGCCTTGCCACCGCTCCCCTACAATATCCGATACTTCGATGCCCTGTGCCTTGAGCCATTCGTTCTTGAGCTTCAGATCCTTTTGATCTTTGATCCTGAAGTATAAACGGGCACCAGGATTGGCTTTCCTGATCGTCTGCTCCGCGCTCACTTGCTCCAGCCAGACGAAGTCCCACGGCTTGTTCATCAGCGCAAATCCACGATCCCGGAAATCTTTGTTCGAACGCTCCCAGCCGCATATGCGGGCATACCACGCCACCGCCGCTTCCAAATCGGTAACGCCCAGCCATAGCGGCTTGGATGCGTATTGGATGACGCGCTTGCCCGGGTATTTGCCTCTCAGCTTTTTGTCCTCGTTTAAGGTGAGACGGACATTGCCGAAGGCGACGATATCGGCGGAGCGCGTGCCGTCCGGCATCTTGACCGGCGCGCTGCAGCTCACGCCTTGACCGGCAAAGTAGGCCAGCGCCTCATCCAGATCGGCTGTGCGGAAGCAGAACCTGCAATTCCCTTCCCAATAATCCTCGGACGCAAAGTGGCTTAAACCGCTTTCAAACGACTTCAGGTTGGCTTGTCCAGACCCCGGCATTTTGAAGAATGCCTTCCTGCCAACCGGTCCATCGCCGGTCCCTAATAGTTCCCACCCCATATGCTCACGATACCATTCGACCGCCTCGTCAAACTGTTCCCATCGCACCATAATAAAGCCGCCATCAAATGTAAGATCGGATGTCTCCATCGAATACCCCCACTTTTTCAAAATATTCCCGGGTAAGTCCATCTTACACCTTAAAGCTGCTTTAAGGTCAAGAGGGAATTTGAAAGGGGCGGTATCGGAGTCAATGTCAGAGCCGTTTAGTCAACAAACCGCACGGTCTGATATAGAAAAGCGTCCTTCGTAGCGCCTATCCCTGCGCCCCATTCCAGCCAGCCCTTTCGTCCGCCGCCGTCATTGTCGTTCACCAGCAGCGAGAAGCCGTAAAGTCCGTTATCCGGCTTAATATCAGGCAGATGACTCCATGGCAGAGCAAATTCGTACGTCGTCGTTTTCGTATTCTCATCACGTACAATTTCCAGCTCGACATCCGTAATGACCGCAGGGAGCATCCCGGTCGGATCATACCAGCGATAGGTCTGAACGCCGGAGGAAGGGAGCGATAAACAATATTCATAAATCGCATGGTTTTCGCCAGGAACGCCTCGGCTGATGCCAAATTGGATGCTGTCTCCCTTCCAGGTCGTGTTTTCATTCTCCGGCTGGTGTTGAACGTCGTCGGTAAAGCGTGCCGCAACATACAAATTGTCGTCGTCCCAGCCGACCTTGAACGCGCCGCTTAAATCCTGTGCTCCGCTGTAGCTGGTATTCCGAATCGTGCCATCCTCCGGCAGCAATATCGGGTCCACCGCGTCCCAGTCGGTCAAATCCCCGTCGATGACAGGCGAGACAGACGGTATGGCAGTGATCGAACCGCCCTCCACCATCATGGCCTTCCCACCGTAAGCAATGTCCGGAAGTTGGTCGGCTTGCACCTTCACGTCCAGCGCAAGCTCCGGCAGCGCTTGCGGGTTGGCAAGGGGAATGACTACCTCATAATCATTGCCGCCAGACAATAGGCTGTTTACCGGCAAGCTTTCGACGGCGGCATCCGTCGTTAACTGGATAGACTCCAGGGTAACATCGCTTTCCGAAATATTCGTTAAGGCAATCCGCAGGAGATGGTCTTCATCGGCCCAGTCATGCTGGACCTTCAATTCAAGCGGATGCTTAATCTGTACCGGGACGGACAGCCTGCCCGACAATTGGCCGTCGATGCGCACATAGCTGTCGATCAGGCGAGTGACAGGCGTAGGGTCGAATGGCAGGGAGATGCTGGTCTCTGCCGTTTGACCTGCCTCCGCAACAATGGGGTAGCTTTGCCCCAATAGCTCAAAGCTGGTGGATACCGCAGTCGGATTCGCCGTGTTATCGTGCTTGAGCACAACCGTAACCGGCTCGCCGGAGAAGGCCGGCGCAGCTTCGGCTGTAAAAACGGAGCCCGCTTCAATGACATCAATCGCTCCATCCACATAGAGCGGCGACTCACTCGCTGCCAAAAACACTTTGCCCAAATAAGGAGTAAAGGTTTCCGTGTTGCCCATAATATCCGTCACCGTCACTGGCTGATTGGCATGCAGAGTTACATTTTCGCTGCCTGTAGACCAGAGGACACGGCGATCATCCTGCCCGTTATTGAAGCGGATGCTGTAGATCGTACCGGTCACTGTATCAGTATCGGCATAGGTATAGCCGTCCAGCATCCGGGTCATCGTGCCATAGGCCGCATAAGCCGGCTTGGGCGTAAAAGCGCCTAGCGGGTCATTAATATTCCGGACTAGGCCAAACCGATGCTCATGGTAGGTTTCGTCCATGCCCTTGTCCATCAAATTGTACCACCAGAACTTCTCCACGCCGTTCGCCAGGCTGAGCGCCATCAGACGAACGAGATATTGCGCCTGCTTCTCCTCTGTAACGCCTTTGGGCCCGATATGGGTTGGCCAGGATGCTTCCGTCGTCCAGATCGGCTTCGTCTCCCCGTTGTTGTATTGCCGGATCAAATTATGCAGCCCGTACATTTGCTGATTCGTCAACTCTGGCGAGTCGGGAAAACGGTAGGGATGGATAGAGAATTTCTCCATATAATCCAATCCGCCGAGCTGGAACAGCTCCTCCAGCCATGCAAGATTCACCTCGGAAGGCGTGGGTCCCATGACGGTAATCGTCGGATCCAAACCTTTGACGGTTTCATAGACCTTTTTGAGCAGCGGATAATAATAATCGGGACGTGAATCCGCAGGACCGTCGCCACGATCGCCGAAGCCAATGTTAAATTCGTTATACGCCTCCACCCAGCGAACCAGATCAGGGAATTGTTCGATATAGGCTTTTACATAATTCGCAAAGCCCTCCCGTCCTTCATCCGTATAAGGCGTAGCATTATTATCATAAAATTGATTGTTGAATCCGGTCACAAACAACATATTAAGATCGGCGTCCTTCACACTGTTCATCGTCGCCTTGTAGTCCTCCGAAAAGCTGTACACGCCTTTCTGCTGCTCGACACTGTGCCACTCCAGGCCATCGCGAATAAACTTGGTGCCCAGCCGTGTGATAAGCGGGATCATATGCGAGCCCCAGCCATCGCGGCTACGATGCAAATGCGTGACGACGCCAAACGGCGACTCGTCGCCCACCTGTCCCAAATCAAAGGGGTCCAGCACGGCAAAGCTCGTAGCAAGGGATACCGGCGTTCTGCCTGCCATTTCGACCTGCGCCTTGAAGGAATAGTAGCCCAAGCCTGGCGGCGTGATCGTAATGTCCGCTTGCCCATTCGTTACGGTCGAGCTGCCTTGTCCCACCTGATTGTCCCAGAAATCGTAGACTTGCCAGGTTACGGTCGAGCGAGGGGTCGAGACGATGAGATGGACCGGCTCATTGCTTAAAAATATATTGCCGATTTGGGTCTGAAGTATTTCCGTCCCCGCCATGAGCATCGTCGTAAACGGTCCGTCGGTGCTCCATGTGCCGGAAGGACCGGCCGCCTCGATTCGGAACGTATATGGCTTCCCTGACTTCAGATTCGTCACCCGGTAAGATAGCCCAATCCCGGCCTCCACCTCCTGCAGCAGCTTTCCATTCTCGTAGATTCGGTACCTTGCAACGCCGTCGGGATAAAGGGCGGCAGGCCATTGCAGCGTCAGAGCGGTTTCATCGACATCCAGCACATCGATCGCAGCGCTCGCTCCCCACTGCGGCGCCAGCAAGCTGGGCCGGGCCGCCGACAGCTCCAATACCGGCCGGAAATTGCTATGCTCCTTGCTGTTGAAGTCTAGCGTCGTCCCGTTATCGCCAGGTTGGATCAGAGCCAGGCTTACAATACCGTCATTTGCCGCCTGCTCCTTAATATAGCGAGTAATATCCACCTCATGCCATTTCCAGACGGGATCAACCTGGATTGCTGCGAGCGCATGCGCAGCGTCCGGTCTTGTATTCCAGGTGACCGTCCCTTCACTCCAGTTGTCGTCCTCCAAGCCGTATACCCGCATGTCTTCCGTCGTCTGGCCTACGAGATGTCCGTATACGCGCAGCTTGGCCGAGCCGATTTCACCGGTATAGGAGCTGATATCAAATTTCAAAAACGATTCTCTTGAAATATCCGGCTCATTGTTTTTGACCAGAAGCTGAGTATCGCTCCCGAAGTTTTGGTCGGCAAACTGTCCGGCCCGCACAAACGCATCGTCCGTTGGGGAGAACGCTTCCGGCGGTGGATTGAGAATGAGATGCGGCTTGTTATAGGGGCTCTCCTTGCTGTAGAAGTCTAACGAAGTGCCGTCCGTTCCTGGCTGAACCAACGCGAAACCGGCATTGTCGCCACTTGTGAGCTTATCCTTCACATAACCGGTCACATCGATTTCATGCCATTTCCACACCGGATCAATGGGGATCTCCTGCAACAGGCTGCCATCTGCCGGCTTGTTGTTCCACGTAATCGTCGATTCACTCCAGTCGTTGTCTTCAAGGCCTTTCACCTGCAAGCTTTCCGTCGTCTCGCCGACCAGATGACCATAAATATACAGCTTGGCTGAGCCGATCGGCTCGGAATAGCCGTCCAGATCAAACTTTATATAAGCTTGTCGGGTCAAGTCCGGGACACTCGACTTGATATTAAGCTGCGTGCTGCTTCCATAGTTACTATCGCTATAGGAGCCTGCCCGGACAAACGCATCGTCCGTCGGCGCAACAACCGTGGGTCCGGAGGTCATCGCCGAGGCGCTCCCCTGGGGCGGCACTACCGGTAAGAGCATCGCGACTGCCAGCAAATACAGACCTATTCTTCTCCATTGCATGACCTTGTTCATTTCCTCTCTCCCTTCAAATAAACAAACCTTTACGCATCGATACGCTGTCCGTGCTGCAACATCGAGTCGCTTCAACTGCCGAAGCACCGTTTCTTCAAGCGCGCGATTGGAACGGACATCACCTCCCTTCCCGCATTGGCTTGACCTCCTGCCTGCAGAGACAAGAGTGCGAAAAATACGCCTCTTGTTTCTGCCACAGCCTAGCTGTTATTGGATGGTGTACCATTCCGATATCGGGATAAGCCGCGACTTGTTGTCGCTAAACCACTTGGCGATATATTGGTCGACCTTGTCCCCGCCTGATTTGTTCCACATGCCTTGCGCTTCTTCCAGCGCCTGCTCCATTGTATATCCAGGCGTCACGATCGCTTTGACCCATATGTCCTTGATGCTGTTTTCCGTATTTTGCTTGATGATGAACAGATCTTGCGGCAACGTCGGCACGACATTTTTATCGATGGCGTAAGGGGGCGGGGAAGACGGCTGCAGATACAGCGCCCTTGCCGCTTCCGTCAGATCGGCAAACTCCTTTTGCACCTCCGTCATATTTTGCGAAGGCTGCTTTAGACACGCGTCAAAATATTTGGAGGTCAGCATGAAGTAGTCGCGGTTCCAGGACACCTCCTGCTTGTATTTTTCTTCATCGATGATTTGCGGACAGCCGTTTTCTCCAGCCTTCCAATGGACGCCCTCCAAACCGTAGTACATCGTTTTTCCCGTCTCCGGAGAGCTGATGAAATCAATAAATTGGATGACGGCATCCGGGTGCTTGGCATTGCGGTTAATCAGGCCGATCGGCGACATCGGACTGTTCAATTCGGGCGCAAATTGTCCGAACTCCGTGCGAGGAAGCGCCATCGGCGTCAGCACTGCCGTCGGAACAGCCTCCTTGAGGCTGGCCAGCTTGCCAGCATCGAAATTGCCTCCCCATATGCCAAGCTTGCCTGACAGGAAGTCCTGCTCTGCTTTTTTGCCCGTTGTATCGGTCAAGAAATCTCGGTCTACCGCCCCTGCTTCGTAGAGCCTTTTCTTCAGCGCATGGGCAGCTTTTTGCTGCTCCCACGGGTTGACATAGGCCAGATCGCTATCCAATACGGGATAAATCGTCTGGTACATGTACGTAATAATGTTCTCGCTCGTACCCGACAAGGCGATACCATAGGTGTCCTTCTTGCCGTTGTCGTCCGGATCGCGTTCGGCAAAGGCGACCGCTACCTCCAGCAGCTCTTCGGGCGTTGTCGGCACTTGCAGCCCCAGCTTGGTGAGCCAGTCTTGGCGGACGAACACATAATGGTTAATATCCAGACCGTCCAAACGGCCAACCATGTAGTTTTTCCCGTCTTCCTTGGTGCTGAGCTTGACCAGGGCGGGATATTTGGCGATCAGCTCCTTGTAATACACGCTATGTTGATCGATCAGCTCATCCAGCGGAAGAACCAGATTTTGAATGACCAGATCGTTGCGGATGGCGGGATCGTAATCCAGGATGAGATCCGGCGCGCTGTCGGAAGCAAACAGCGAGTTCAGCTTGTCGCGCACCGCCCCGCGGGGAATCGGCACAAACGCAACCTCTACATCCTTGGGTACGTTTTCGTTAATCCATTCGGTCCAACGATTTTTTTCATACGAACCTTCGCCTTGCGGTACATTACTGCGGTCATACACCATCACCGTTATTTTTTTCTTGTCTGCCTGCTTGGCCGGCGATGTGGGAGCCGCTTTATCTCCACCTTTCGCTTGACCATTCGTTCCGTTTGATCCTTTGGATTCGTTGGTTTCGCCTGCATTGCTGCATGCCGCCAGCAGACACATCACGATGACCATCAAAATGGCCAGCTTTCTATTTCTCATAGCGTTGCCTCCCCGTTTGCTTGACCCTCGATTTCAATCTATCGCTTGTTAACCTTTGATGGCGCCGATCATCACCCCCTTCACGAAAAACCGTTGTACAAATGGATAGACGACCAGCATCGGCATAATCAAAATCATGATAGCAGCCGCCTTTAGCCCCTCTGGCGTCGTCAACTGCTCCACTTCATCTTGCCGCAACGAAAGCGTTTCCAGCATTTGACTGCTGATCATTTGTTGCACCATGACGGTCAGATTCATTTTGTCGCTGGAGTTAATATAGATCAGCACATTCATGAAAGAGTTCCAGAAGCCGACTCCGTAGAACAGGGTTAGAGTCGCCAATACCGGCCCGGACAATGGAAGCACAATTCGCGTCAAAAGTCTCAGCTCACCGCAGCCATCCATCCGGGACGCATCGATCAGCTCCTCCGGAATTCCCTCAAAAAACGTTTTTAAAATGAGCATGTTATAGGCGCTCACCAGCGCTGGAAGCCATAAAGCGCCGTAATCGTTAATCAGTCCCAAGCTCTTGATGACGAGATAGCTCGGAATCAGTCCCCCGTTAAAAATCATCGTAAATACGATCGCCAGCGTCAGAAACTTCCTAGCCACAAAGTAGCGTTTGGATAAGGGATACGCTGCGAGAATGGTGGCAAGCATGCACAGACAAGTACCGACCAGCGTAATAACAAGGCTGTTGTAGAAGGAGCGCACGACAGACGTCCCCGTCATTAACTGGGCATAAGAGTCCAACTGCAGCGCAATCGGAATAATCGTCACCTTACCCGCCAGCACAGCGGCCGGCTCGCTCAGACTAAGCGCAAGCACATTCAGCAGCGGCAGCAGACAGATCAGGCCCGCCAATGTTAGTAGGGCATAATTACAGACATAAAATATACGGTTGCCTATCGTTTCCCGCATCTCGATTCCCCTTCTTTCCGCTTCTCCGATCACTTACCATAAGGACTGGTTGAATTTTTTGGCGATCTGATTCGATGTCACGATGAGAATGAGTCCTACAAGCGACGAGAACAATCCCATAGCCGTCGTCAGGCTGAATTGACCGCCCTGTATGCCCATGCGATACATATAAGTCGGAATCACATCGGCAATATTGTTGACCACGCGATTTTGGAGCATGTAAATTTGATCGAAGCCCAGGTCCATCACGCTTTCCATAGACAGAATAAGCAAAATAATAACGGTTGGCCGAATGCCGGGAAGCGTAATATGCCACATCATTCTCCATTTGCTTGCTCCATCCAGTGCGGCCGATTCATAGAGTCCGGGGTCAATCGCAGTGATAGCAGCCAAATAAATAATGGCGCTGAAGCCTGCTTCCTTCCATATGCCTGAGCCCAGGAAAACGCTGATCCAGCTCCACTCGTTGTACAGGAAGGCGTACCTATAACCAACTAGCTGCTCGAGCACTTGGTTGATCATTCCCGATTCCAGCGAAAACAACGTAATGACCATTCCGCCGATAATGACCCAGTTCAGAAAATGCGGCATATACACCAACGTTTGGGTCACTCTTTTGAACCATAACGCTTTCACCTCATTCAACAACAACGCCAGCATAATCGGAAAAGGAAATCCGACGATAATCTTCAGCAAGGACAGCACCAGCGTATTGCGAATAATGTTCACCATTTGCGGATTGGAGAACAACAGATTGAAATTGTCCAACCCTGTCCAAGGGCTTCCCCATATCCCGTCGGCAAGACCGTACTGCTTGAAGGCGATAACAAGGCCAACCATAGGCGCGTACTTGAAAATAAGGAAGTATGCCGCAACGGGGGCAAACATCAGCAATAACGGCAGGTTCTGTTTTAAAGTTTTTGAGAGCGCCGATCCTCCGTCCTTTAATTGGGTGTTCACTATCTTCACTCCTGTTCTGTTGTACCGACCGCTCTTCCCCGGCAGCCGACCGCAAGCACGTTCTTTTTCATCTCCAGCGTATATAAATGTCCGGCATCCTGTAAATAAACAGTATTTAATCCATGCACATCGCTTAAAAGCAGAAAAAACCCTTATCGACAAAGGGTTTTTTACGTATGGCCTGCAGATGATTCGCCGTCTTGTGCACCGTAATCAAACCTGCACCTTATTCAAACGAGGCTTGTTCCTTGCGATATTCTCCCGGCGTCAGCCCGACGATGCGCTTAAACATCCGAATAAACGAAAAAGAATGTGTGTATCCCACCCGACTGGCGATTTCCTGCACCGAATCTTCCGTTTCCAGCAAAAGCTGCTTCGCTTTTTCAATGCGCACGCCAGCTACATAATCAGAAAACTTCTCTCCGATTTCTTCCTTGAAAAATTGGCTCACATATTTGATGCCAAAGCGGTCAGTAATATGAATCAGCGAAATATCAGGGTCGCTGTAATGCTTGTCAAGGTAATGCTTCACATCGTCAACGAGCTTCCGGTTGGAGCGATTGTCACGGAAGCTGCTGATCAACCCGGCCAGCCGCTCCAGCAAAACAAAAAGGCCTTCCTTTAAATCGTCCAGCACATCATACGATTCCAATAGCTTCTCAATGTCGGTATTCCAGGCTTGGAACGGCTCCTCAAGCGGTCCCTTCAGCCAGTCATTCAACTCCCGATGCAATTGGAAGCTCATATAGTTGATCAGGCTGGAAATTTCATCGCGGCTTAACCGCCCCGTCAACATCAGTTGAAACAGCGATTCCAGCTCCTTCCTCCACGTTGCCTCCCCATTTTTCAACTGGATAATGGCCGCCTTAATCAGACGTGTGTTATGAAAGAGGTCTGAGGCTGGCTGGCATTCAATATCGTCCGCATGAATCGTACGATTGCGCCCAAGCGTTGCTTTGTGCCTGAGCGCTTCGATCGCCGCCTCATATTGCTCCGGCAAGCTCTCGTAGCTGTCGGCTTGTCTGCTGATGCCGATCGTAACCGTAAAATCCAGATGCCCGCTGACCCAATCGCATATGTCCTTCAGCATAGCATCCGATCGATGAGACGGCTCTTGCACGGATGACAGACCGATCAGCAGCGTTAACTGGTCCGGGGCCATCCATTCCTTCCAGACCGCAATGCCATACTGAACCCCCATCTCTCGGACCATACTCGCTAATACAAACTTCAGCAGGTTCTGATCCGCAGTAGTATAGCCAGCTTCAAATTCGCCATAGCGATCGATCTCAATCACAGCGGCCTGAACCGGGCCAAAGGGGGACGTAAATCCATTATCGGAGGCTGTCCGTTCCCACTCTACCTGCCCGATATCCGCTGTGCCGTGCATTAATTCGAAGAACACCTGACGATTGCGATGTACAAGTCCTTCAGAATATTGTTGTCGGTAATCGTTGGACTGCTTGACCAAATCGTCCAGCGCCGTCTGAATAAACCGGAATTCATCGCGTTTATGCGCCGTACCTGCCAATGCTTCCGTTTTGCTATGCGAATAAGCATCTATCCTTGCCACAATGCTCTCAATCGGTTTGTAATGCCTTCTGGTAGCCCAGACGATCCAGAGGCTGCCCAGAAGCACAATCGCAAGCAAGGCGATCCAGCCCACATACGAGAAGGCAGAGGAAACCGCCAGAGCAGGTCCTCCATAGAAACCGCTTTCGTAAACCCAGCCGGTATAACTGGAATTCGGATTGGACAGTTGCACGCGCACACGGTTAACGAAGCCCCGGTCGTCCGGCTTGGCATTGCCGGCGATCGGATGAAGACTTCTATCACTGATGGTGAAGTAGCTCTTGTTGTCGCCAAAGATGGTCGAAGCCAAGCTTTGAATCGACTCCGTATTGATATTGACCACGAGCAGCCCGTGCGTACCGGTCAGCAATGGAACCTTGCGCACCAGCGATACCACTTGCTGCCGCGCGCTCCCCTCGAGCGAATGATATGACCGTACATCGGACCAGTAATAGTTGCTGAATCGCTGCTCCAGCATGTGCCCGATAAATGCCTTATCGCCAAATTCGGAGAGCGGCTTCCGCATATCGTAGCTCAATACGATTCCGTCATGGGCTCTGTACAAATACATCGCGTCGATCAAATCGGAACGATTAACCATGCGATACATTTCCGTTGCGATTTGATAGGCAAGCAACTGATCAGCCTGTTTGTCGGGGTCATAATAAAAGTCTTGGATCATACCTTTGTTCAATAATTCAACGACCGATTCATCCATGTTCATCAATGACGCGTCGACACTTTGTCTCATAAAACCAATAAACGATTCGTTGGCCCGGATGGCCTCTTGCTTGGACATCTCGCTGAGTTGGATAAGGGCGATTACAATTACGGCTGCGATCATAATTAAAAATACCGGCAAGTAGGAAAACAGCAGCCGATAAAATCCGGTCTTCTTCACATGCGATCCCCCTCAGAATCGTTCGGAAACTTATGTATCATGATCTAAATATTCCCGGTATCCTCATCTTACACCTTGGAACTGCTTTACGGTCAAGGGGATCCTATACGAATCCCTATCACACCACGGCGCTTCTAAAGACATTCCTCGATGTTCATCATGCGGATGAATGGAAGGAGATTGCAAACTGGCTGCTTTTTTGGGGAACCGACATCAAGATTAGGGAAATACCGCGGGAGGTTGTAAAAGAAATGCAGGACAGAATGGCATTCATCTAATCGCATTCCACTTGCGTTTCGTCTTGGAGGCGAAAGGCCATTCGTATCTGGGATTCCGTATTCCGTTCTTCAGATAGTTCAGGCAAGTCATTCTCGCCAAAGAAATTCACATCACTGGTTTCTAGCCCTAATGCGGCCTGTCCACCAACGATTTCACAAAGGATAAAAAACTTATACACATGATAGGGCGACGGCGGATGCGGGTGAAACTTTTTATCGTGCACAGCTAATAATCTTAATGCCCTCACATCAAAGCCTGATTCTTCTTTAACTTCTTTCGCGGCCACCTCGCGCGGGGATAAACCAATATCCGCCCACCCGCCTGGCAAGGCCCATTTCCCATCCATCTTTTCTCGTACCATTAGAATTTGCCCGTTTTGAAATACGACCGCTCTTACATCAACCTTCGGCGTAGCATAACCGCTTTCATTCGCAAACAAGCCTATAATTTCTTTCATGTCCGTATGTGTGTACGCCGACATTATCTCTACACTGATATCGCGTATTTGCTGAAACCGCTCTAAATCATACTGGTCTTTTGAATAAGTTAACCCCGCTTGTGCAATAGACTGCAGCTGTTTCGCCCACTCGAGCCATTTTGGTTCCAATTTAACCACTCCCAAATGATGTGATAAAGTGCCTCAGCAGCTCTCTTATTGCGTCTATTATGCGCTTATCAATTCCAGTAACTGCTCTATTGATTATAACACTAAGCCGTCCGGGGGCAGCAACACTATTGCTCCGTACCGTTATCCCCATGAACGGACCGGTAGCCAGGCAATCCAGCGTCACGCCTTACAAACAGAATACTAAGGCCGATCGTAAACGCCAAAAGGCCCGCGCTCTTCGCGGGCTCTTCATTCATCTTCGCTATGTTAAATAAACTGAGCGGAGTTACACACTTAGCCCACCGTCTATAGGCAGCACGACCCCTGTAACGAAAGAAGCATAATCACTAAGCAACCAAGCAGCTGCGTTAGCGATTTCGATAGGCTCAGCCGGCCTTCGGAGAGGTGTCTTTGCACTAATATGCCGCCCGAAGTCAGTATAAGGCGGCATTTTCGTTTTGCTTTTTTGCATTGACTTGAAGAGGTGAGATGGGTTTGACGCTTACTTTGGACTGGCCAAACACAACCAGGAATGTCTGCTGTAACTTGTACTATTTTAGCGATAAAACGCAAAAAAATAGTACTTTTTTCTAGACATCATTTTACATTTTATGCACGATATTTCTGATATATTAAATCGGTACTACAACGCAAAAAAAAACCGAAAGAGGCGATGCAATGGATGCAGATGAAATACCGTTTGGAACCCTGTTCATTTATTCTTCAAAATGAGAGCTTTGCTTTTGCCGAGCGTACGAGTGCTTTCATGATTAACACGGGTAAAAATGTAAGCGCAACCACCTTACGTATTGGGTTTTAGACTGATCATCAAAAACAAACCTGTTAAAAGAAAGGATAATTTCATGAAAAAAATGAAAACGTTATTATTCGTTTATTTGGTTGTTACTCTTCTGATGGGGACATTCGCGATGCAGGCCTCGGCAAACACTGAGGATACCGCTGCGCAGACGGCCGTTAAAAGGTTCGAAGCGCTTGATGAGAATGCTTTTACCCCTGCCACATATCGACTGGCCAAAATGGAATACGTAAAAGTAAAGGCTCTCATTGACGATCAAAACGCCACACCAAACGAAATTAACGCTGCAATCCAAGCTTTAGACACACGTATTGGAGCTCTGAAAGCTCGAAGCGGTTCTGAATCCCTGTGGAAAACCTATCAGGATTACTTTGAAGTAGGCAACATTTATAGCGGAGCGGGTAACTTAAACCCGAATAATACTCGCGGATTGTTGACATCTACCCACTTCAACTCCATCTCAGCAGAAAATGTCATGAAGCCCGAGAGCCTCTCTACTGGAAACGCTGGAACAGCGGGTACGTTTCGAATTTTCGAGGGATCGAACCACGCCTCCGACCAAATGGTTAGAGAAGCGCAAGAAAAAGACATCACGGTACACGGACACGTGCTGGTGTGGCATGGACAAACACCAAGCTGGATCAATGGCGGTGCTAATGGCAACTACACAAGGACACAGGCCAGAGAAAATATGGAGCGCTATATCAAAACCGTAGTCGAGCACTTCGACACCTACTATCCTGGTGTAGTCGCAAGCTGGGATGTCGTCAACGAAGCCTTCGTCGATGGAGCGCCAAGCATTCCGGCAGACGCCAACTGGAAAGATTACCTTCGCAAAGGAAACCAGAGCGGATGGTATAAGTCCTACAGCACCAACATGTCAGAAAACCAAGATCCGAGCGACTTTCTCTATGATGCTTTCGTGTTTTCCCGTAAATATACGGACGCCAAGTTATTCTACAATGACTTTAATTTGTATCAAGATGGAAAATCGAAGCTGGTCGCGATGATGACTAAAGAACTCAACGAGCGGTACAAAAAAGAGTATCCAAATGATCCGCGCCAATTAATCGAGGGAGTGGGCATGCAATCCCACAACTACATTATGGATACCCCGCCTTCCAGCGTGGAAAACGGCATCCTTAATCTCCTGTCCGCTGGAGTCGATATTGGGATTAGTGAGCTTGATTTGTTTGCTTGGTTCCCATATAACGGTGAGCCAACTAGAGAGTACATGGATTTGAGAGATCGTGGGATTGAACACATCATCGCCTCGAATGGTACCGAGCAAGAGCGGAATTACTGGATTAATCGTGGTGTAACCAACGGCTCCGAGATTGAAGTGATTCAGGCGGAGCTTTTCGCAGAATACTTCCAAATCTATAAGAAATACGCAGCTAATATCGACCGCGTTACATTCTGGGGTCTTAATGACAGTCAAAGTTGGAGAAGAGGTCACAATCCACTACTTTGGAACAGTGATTTCTCCCCTAAGGACGCTTTCTTCGCTGTGTCCAATCCTGAGGCCTACCTTGGCATTGAGCAAAAAGGAGCGTATTTAACCGGTCCGGCTTCTGTTGTATCCGGTACGTCATTTCATGTAAATTTCAACATAAGCGCAGTGAATGATAGTGATTTCCAAAAAATATTTGGGCAAGATCTGACGATACAGTTTGATCCAAATACGCTGACATTCGTAGAAGCCCAATCACTGACCGAAGGTTTGGTCGTTCTAGAGTCGAAAGAGGTGTCTCCTGGGAAAATTAGATTCCTGGTAGCCGCACTTGGTGAAGACAAAACCATTCCGGCCAATGGCAATTTCCTTGAGCTCACATTCGTTTCCAAACCAATCACTGCACCCGTTGAGACTGCAGTAGCGGTGGACAATGTGATCCTAGCCAACGGTCAAGGTCAGGAATTGCAAATTTCCGGATCTACCCTCACCTTCGACGTAATGGTTGAACCTGTCGATAAGGCAGCCCTCCTTACGTTAATTAGCTCCGCGCAGTCGAAGGTTGATGCCGCAGTCGAAGGCACAGCTGACGGTCAATATATAACTGGATCGAAAGCATTACTGCAAGCGGCGATCGATCAAGCCCAAGCCGTTGCAGATCAAGCCCAGGCAACTCAACAGCAGATCAATCAAGCTGCAGCCGACTTAACTTTAGCCATCACAGCCTTCGAATCATCCAGGATCTCCGTCGATGTCAACGGTGACGACAGAGTAAGCATCGGAGATTTGGCGATTGTGGCAGCCGGGTATGGCAAGAAGTCGACCGACAGCGACTGGGATAAATTCAAAGCTGGCGACGTGAACAAAGACGGGATAATAGATATCCATGACTTAACAACAGTAGCGAAAAAGATATTGGAGTCATAACGTCAGCGATATCGGTGAACGGCTCGGATTAACACATTTAATATGACCCAAGGGTATCACCCAAGCTTGACTTGGATGATACCCTTGTACATTTATATCGTTGTTCCTAACCTGACACAGCCCCCAAACCCGCGTCCGACGCGGCCTCTCGGCTCTTAATCTTCTCCCGCCGCCACCGGATTCTCCTCGTAGCTAATCCAATCGCTCCAGCTCCCCGCATACAACCGTACGTTGCGGAAGCCCGCCTCTGTCAGTGCCAGCACATTCGGGCAGGCGGTGACGCCTGATCCGCAGTAGACGATGATCTCCTGCTCGGGTTCGAGACCAGCGAAGTGTGCCTGCAATTCCTCCGCGCTCAGCCAGCGGTTCTGCTCGTCGAGCGCCTGCTTCCAGAAGAAGTTGCGCGCGCCGGGGATATGACCGGCCTTGCGATCGATCGGCTCCTCCAGCCCGGCGTAACGCCGCGGCTCGCGCGAGTCGATCAGCGTCGGCGCGCCGCTCTGCGACGCCTGTCGGACTGCCTCGACGTCCGCCAACAGCTCCGGCCGCGGCTGCCCCGCGAAGTCGGAAGGGATGACGACCGGCTGCTCCGTCGTCACCGGGAAGCCCGCTGCCGCCCACGCCGAGTAGCCCTCCTCCATCACATATACCTGCTCATGTCCGAGGTAGCGCAGCAGCCACCATAGACGCGACGCCATCGCTCCGCCCTGGTCATCATAGGCGACGACCCGCGAGTCGCGGCCGATCCCGGCCCGGCGCAGCCGCTCGATGAGCTGCTTCGCATCGGGCAATGGATGTCGCCCGCCATGCGCCTCGACAGGCCCCGAGAGGTCCCGCTCCAGATCAAGATAGACCGCTCGCGGGATATGCCCCGCTTCATAAGCTTCTCTGCCCGCATCTGGCTTGCCGAGCTGGAAGCGGCAATCGGCGATGACGATGTCTGCTTCATAGAGCCGCGCCAGCAGCCAGGTTTTCGATACGCGTTGACTCATTCGGATCATCCTCTCCTTGGACTTTCGTCGGTTTTCATTTCCAGCAGCTTGGGGTAAGCTGGGATATAGACGAATCAATGGCTTTCATTACGCGAACACTTCGATCGGTCGTGGCGATGTCGGTTATTACGATCTCGGTTGTTACGAGGCCGGTTGTTACGATCCCGGGTTGTTACGATCTTGGTCGTTACGATACCGGTTGTTACGATCCGGGTCATTACGTTCCAGGGGGCCACGATCGCCCTTTGTGTGACTGGGTGCAAAAATCGACGTCACGACAGAACGTCTAAGTAGACAGAACCAGCTTTGCTCTCACCAGTATTAGCAGCTTCAACAATGAAATGATCAGCCCAATGAAGATTAAACACTGGTTCCTGTTACCCGCTTCGCTAACTGCAATTGTACACTTATTTCAGACCAAAATGGGATTTATAGTGACAACAACTGCAATTAGTGCAGTTATTTTTAAGCAAATCGCACGCAATAGGATTATAACGAGGATTTAGATGTATTTTTGCACTTAAATACGTCGATCCTACAAGTCCGGCTGCGAATAAAGGTATTTTTGCAGTTGTTGAACATCACACTCACTATACGCCAGCAAGGAGGCGCCGTTAGATGCTCCAACCTTATTTATCGCCAGTCCAGACGGCATTCCTAACCTTCCCGATCGCTGCCATGCTGTTCACGCTGCCGTTTCTGATCGTGCAGTATCGGCGGCATGGGTATGTGAACAAATGGCGGGGGTTTTTGCTCTATTTGTTCCTGCTCTACCTGATGAACGCGGTCTACCTGATCCTGCTGCCGATGCCGGAGTCGCGGCACAATGCCCCGCCTGCCGCCGAGCATCTGATGCAGCTCATCCCGTTCACCTTCATCGAGGATATCCTGAAGGAGACGAGCGTCGACCTGAATCGTCCGAGCCAGTATATCTATCTCCTCAAAGAGCGAGCGGTGCTGCAAATACTATTCAACATCCTGCTGACGGTACCGCTGGGCATGTTCATGCGCTACTACTTCCGACTGCGGTGGTTCAGCTGTCTGGCGGCGACGTTCGCACTCTCGCTGTTCTTCGAGGTGACGCAGGTAACGGGCATCTACGGCTACTTCGACCACCCATACCGACTGTTCGATGTCGACGATCTGATGACCAACACATTGGGAGGCATGGTCGGCTATCTGGTCGCCCAACTGCTCGCCGTCAAGCTGCCACGCATGGATAAGCTGGACGCCTCGCTCGATCTGTCTACCAAGCGCGTCAGCTACACGCGGCGGGCGATTGCTCTTGGCGTGGACGGCATGGTGATGCTGCCCATCTTCGTCGTCGGCAGTTTACTGCTGGGCGCACCGCTAGGCCTCTTGCTCGTCATGGCGTATCAGGTGCTGATCCCGTACTGGACGAACGGCCGCACGCTCGGACGCGCGCTGGTGCGGATCGCTATCGCCGGACAGGGCGAGCGATTGCAGCTGCGAGAGATCGGCGGACGCCAGCTGCTGCTGTACGGCTTCCTGGGATGGAACTTCGTGTTGATGCCCTATGTCGCCTCCTTGCCTGCGACGATCCTCCAGATCATCCTGCCGCTCGGTACGCTAGCGCTCGACATCATCGTCTTCATCCATCTGATGCGCTGCCTGTTCAACCACGAGCGTCAGCTATGGCACGAGCAGCTGAGCGGTACGCGCTACCGGATCACCGGCCGCGGTCGCGCAGCCGCCAGCCGGACCAGCGGAGCCGGCGACACCTCTTGACCGTCCCCGACCTCGACGGGCTCAGCCAAGCGGCGACGCTCGCCCAAGCCGTCAGCGCTACTGCGCTGTCGCAGCAGCAGCCTGACGCCTGCGGGCCGATACGAGCAGCCCGATGATAAGGGCGAGCATGACCGCCGCGAGGCTGACATACAGGGTGAGCGTCGCGGGCGCGCCCGAACGATCCATGAGCGAGCCGGACAGACGCGGGAACAGCGCACCCCCCAGACCGCCGAATGCGACGAGCAGGCTCGTCGTGCGCTCGGTCATGCCCGGGAGCTGCTGGTTCACATAGACGAGCCCGATCGCAAAGACGCCGGACCAGACGAGACCGCTCAGAGCGATGAAGATGAGGCTCCAGACGACATGGGCGGAGAATAGCAGCAGCACGAACAGAACCGTGCCCGCTGCCGTCGAAATCGCCAGATAGCGGCCGTGCCCGATCCGGTCGGCGATCGGACCGACTACCAGACGGCCGACGACCATAAGGCCCCAGAACAGACTCATCGTCATCGCCGCATCCGCTTGATCCATGCCGGTCTGTCCGATCATGATCGAGGGCAGATAGTTGGAGAAGCTCATCTCCATGCCGACGTAGAGCAGGAAGTAGCACACCCCCATCAGTAGGAACGGCAGCACCGCCCGGCTGTAGCCCGGTCGCTGCACAGCCGCTTGCTGCATCGCCTCGCGCCGATGCGAGAGCAAGGCCTCGGCCTTGCCCATCGGCAGCACCGCCCAGAGCAGCACGGTGATGCCAGCCAATATCATCACGACCGGGAACGACCAGGCCCACAGGTCGCGCGTGATCAGGAGCGCCGCGAGCGCCGGCATCGCCAGCGCGCCGAGTCCGAAGAAAGCCTCGATCCGGGTCATCGCCGAGGCCTTCTGATGCTGGACCGCGTCGATGATGACGGCGCCGATGATTGTCTCGGTCATCCCGAAGCCGAAGCCGGCCAGCGGCGCGAGCGCCAGCATCCAGCCCCATGGCAGCAGCAGGCTGTAGCCCGCCTGAATCACGGTCAGCATCCCGAGCGCGACCAGGAGCGCCCGCCGTTTGCCGATCCGCGCGGTCAGCCAAGGGGTGATGAGAACCCCGCCGAGGAAGCCGAGGAATTGATTCATAATAAACTGGCCGCCGTCGCCGTAAGTGAGGCCGTAGGAGGCCATCATCGGCTCCAGCACCGCCCCTGCGACGACATGGGCCATGCCGATGACCATATACGACAGACAGCTTAACCATAATAAAGTACGCATTGCAGCTTCCTTTCCACGTGTACTGACACATGCTGTGAGATGTTACGTCCCCCATCATATCATGAGTCGCGGATCATTTGATATACTAACTGTAGGCCAGCGCCAGCGAGATGCGAGACTGCATATCAGGGATCGACTCCAACGAAAAGAGGGAATAACTATGACCAAGCGCCCCAGCGAGCCCCAGCGTCCCGAGCCCCATCCCGAAAGCCTGCTGCCGCTGCCCGCAAAGCCTGCGCCGGACGAGCTGCGTTTCGTCCCGATGACGGCCGAGCATGCCCGTCAGATCTGCTCGTGGCGCTACGAGCCGCCCTACGATCTGTTCGACTGGCCGGCCTGGGACGTCCTGTTGGCCAGCGGCTCGGAGGCGGCCGATCCCGAGATCCGGAGCAGCCAGTTCGCCTCCGTCGTGGACAGCGGAGAGCGGCTGCTTGGCTTTGCCCAGTTTTTCCCGTTGCTCGGCGTCACCCGGCTCGGCCTTGGGCTGCACCCGAGACTATGCGGCCAGGGCCTGGGCGAGACATTGACCAGACGGATCGTCGCCGAGGCGAGACGGCGCGCGCCCGAGGACGAGATCGATCTGGAGGTGCTGGTATGGAATGCGCGCGCGATCCGCGCCTATGAACGGGCGGGCTTTGCGATTACGGATCGCTACACGCGCAATACGCCGTCCGGCCCCGCCGAATTTTACTGTATGGTTTACGACAAGAGCCTTTTCGCAGATTCATAGTTTACATTTGATGTAACATCCTTATACTAGAGGAGAGCCTTTTTTTATTCACACCCTGAGGAGGACTATCATGCAATCAACGATCAAAGTCGGTATCGTCGGCTACGGCAACCTGGGCAAGGGTGTCCAGCAAGCCATCGCGCAGAACCCCGATCTCGAGCTGGTGGCCATATTCACGCGCCGCGAGCCTGCCCAGCTGAGCCAAGATAGCGCCATCAAATTCGAGCACATCTCTGCCGCCGAGCAGTACAAAGGGCAGATCGACGTCATGATCCTGTGCGGGGGCTCCGCGACAGATCTGCCGGAGCAGACGCCGGCGATCGCAGCGATGTTTAATACGGTCGACAGCTTCGATACGCATGCCAACATTCCGCAATTTTACGATAGCGTCGATGTCGTCGCCAAGCGCGCCGACACGATCAGCGTCATCTCCACCGGCTGGGACCCGGGCCTGTTCTCCATGAACCGCCTGCTGGCGCAGTCCATCCTGCCTGAGGGCAAGGAATATACCTTCTGGGGCAAAGGCGTCAGCCAGGGCCACTCCGATGCGATCCGCCGCGTCCCGGGCGTCAAGGCCGGCGTCCAGTACACCGTGCCGCAGCAGGAAGTGATCGAGCGCATCCGCGCCGGCGAGACGCCGGAGCTGCCGACCCGCGCCAAGCATCTGCGCGCTTGCTATGTCGTCGCAGAGGAAGGCGCAGATCAGGCGCAGATCCGCGAGACGATCGTGACGATGCCCAACTACTTTGCAGACTATGACACGACTGTCGAGTTCATCACCGAGGAGCAGCTCAAGGCCGAGCACAGCGGCATGCCGCATGGCGGCTTCGTCATCCGCAGCGGCGTCACCGGCGAGGGCAGCCGTCAGATCATCGAGTTCGGCCTGAAGCTCGACAGCAATCCGGAGTTCACGGCCAGCGTGCTCGTCGCTTATGCCCGCGCTGCCCACCGTCTGAGCCGCGAGGGCCAGACCGGCGCACGGACCGTTTTCGATATCCCGCTCGGCTACCTGTCGCCGAAATCTCCGGAAGATTTGCGTCGCGAACTACTCTAAATCGCCGGCTCAAAATCGCCTCGCAGATGCCGAACATTCGGCGTCAAATAAGGCTTATCGTTCGCTTTACCCCCTGTTTTCAGGGGGTAATTTGCGTTGTCATTTAATTTTCTTCGCTACCCGATAAAAATTTTTTATTAGCCAAGTGATGTCATATTCGATAAAATCCATGATTAAGTGCAAAGAAACGTCAGATAGTGCAAATCGACCTAGAGGGAGTGTTTTTATTGACAGCGGTGATCACCGAACATGAAACACGGGCAGCGGAATATATCCGTTCCGTATACGAGGGCGTCGTGCGCCGGAATCCGCATGAACCCGAATTTCACCAGGCCGTTAAAGAATTTACGGATACTCTGCTTCCCGTTCTCGTAAAATACCCCCGTTATATCGACCAGGCTGTCCTTGAGCGGATGGTGGAGCCGGAGCGCTTGGTCTACTTCCGGGTGCCTTGGGTAGACGATCAAGGCAAAATACGCGTCAACCGCGGCTATCGCGTGCAGTTCAACAGCACGCTCGGCCCATACAAAGGCGGACTGCGCTTCCACCCGTCAGTCAACGCCAACATCGTCAAGTTCCTCGGCTTCGAGCAGATCTACAAAAACGCCCTGACCGGCCTGCCGATCGGCGGCGGCAAAGGCGGCTCGGACTTCGATCCCAAAGGCAAATCGGATATGGAAATTATGCGCTTCACGCAAAGCTTCATGACGGAGCTGTATAAATATCTGGGCGAGGACACAGACGTGCCTGCAGGCGACATCGGTGTCGGCGGTCGCGAGATCGGCTACATGTTTGGCCAATACAAGCGGATCCGCGGCGGCAATGAATCGGGGGTACTGACGGGCAAAGGGGTACTCTACGGAGGCAGCCTCGGACGCACAGAGGCTACCGGTTACGGCTGCGTCTACTTCGTACAGGAGATGCTCAACTCCGCAGGACTGAGCTACGATGGCAGCACGGTCGTCGTCTCGGGCTCCGGCAATGTGGCCATCTACGCGATCGAGAAGGCACAGCAGCTCGGCGCTACCGTCGTCGCATGCAGCGACTCCTCCGGCTATATCCATGACCCGCAAGGCATCGACCTTGAGCTGCTGAAGCAGCTGAAGGAAAGAGACCGCAAGCGGATCAGCGAATACACCAACTTCCGTCCGCAGGCGACGTTCACGCCGGGCTGTGAGGGCATCTGGACGATCCCGTGCGATATCGCGCTGCCTTGCGCCACCCAAAATGAAATCGACGGCGACGCTGCGGCAACACTCGTGCGCAACGGCGTCAAAGCGATCGGCGAAGGCGCCAACATGCCGTCCACGCTCGACGCGATCGACACATTCCTCGAGCACGGCGTCCTGTTCGGACCGGCCAAAGCGGCCAATGCCGGCGGCGTAGCCGTCTCGGCGCTCGAGATGTCGCAAAACAGCATGCGCCTGTCGTGGACCTTCGAAGAGGTCGACGCGAAGCTGCACCTGATCATGAAAAACATCTACGATCGCGCAGTCGCCGCCTCCGAGGAGTACGGCTGCCCAGGCAACCTGGTCGCTGGCGCCAATATCGCCGCCTTCGTCCATGTCGCCGACGCGATGATCGCGCAAGGCGTCGTCTAAGCGACTCAGCAGGCTCTGTAACACACGATACGGTCATAGGCAGACATCCGACCCGACAGCGAATCCTCGCGGCGCTCAGCCGCCGTGGACGGCTGTCGGGTCGAGCATGTCCACGAACAGGATCCGTCCCGCCCCGAGCTGGATGGAGACGGAGCGGATGCGCGCCTTGGTCTCCAGGTCGGTATAGGTGAGCGAGACGCCGCTCTGACCGCGCTGTCGCATGGCCAGCAGGCTGGAGACGAAGTAAGGCCGCCAGCTCCAGTTGGCCCCCTGGTAGCGGCTCTGGCGGCGCCAGCGTTCGCCCTCCCGGCGATAGTTGGAGGAGAGCTGCAGACCGTTCTCCCGGCAGATATAGACGCGGATGCAGTCGGCGTGCAAGACGTCCAGCAGACGTTCGATCCCGACATCCTCGTCGACCGCGCTGTCGACCAGCTCAGCCACCGCGCCCGCCTGCTCCTGCAGGCGGGCGCTCTGCGTCTGCCAGTAGTGCTCAACGGCGTATAACCGCTGACGATGGGCCTCCAGCTCCTCCTCGACGAGCGCCGAGAAGCGGTCCGCCTCGCAGAACGCCAGGCCCGCCGGGGCGAACAGGTAGCCCTGCACGTAGCGCGCGCCGATCTCCACGGCCCGCTGCAGATCCTCTCGCGTCTCTACGCCCTCGATGAGCAGGGAGGCGCCGATCTGCTCGGCCAGCGTGGAGAAGGATCGCAGCACGCCGAAGTAGCCGCTGTGGCTGGCGCTTTGCTTCATCATGTGGATATCGACCTTGAGCAGGTCCGGGGCGAGCTGGGCGATCCGGTCGGCGTTATTGAAGCCGGTGCCGACATCATCGATAGCGATCAGACAGCCGGCCTGGCGGTAGACGTCGATAACCTCGCCTAGCGCTCGGATCGAGCCGCCGAACGCCTCCTCCGTCACCTCGATGACGATACGTGACGCATCGATGTCATATTTGTTCAGCAACTGGAGGGTGAGCAGCTCGCCGCTCTGCTCATACGACTGGTGCATCCAGCTCGGCTTGAGGTTGAGGAACAGCCGCTGTCCCTCGTCCCGGCCGCGCAGCCCCGCCAGCGCCTGCTCGCGGATGTGGCGGTCGATGCGCATCTGCTCCGACGCCGGCACCCGAGGATCGGTAAAGAACGGCCCGAGCGTCTCCAGACGGCCTTCTCTGCGGCGTCTGCCCAATACCTCGTAGCCGATGATCCGACGGGTGTCTAGCGCCAGCACCGGCTGGTAGCAGGGGATCGCCTCTTTAAGGGATGGCGTGGCGGGCAACGGTTGATTGTCAGCGTAGTTGTACATGCGCTCTCCCTCGTCCACTTATATGTCAGCTATTTTCACATCATATAATATGATACGATTGTAAGGGAGAAGGCAAAGATTGTAAAGCCCCGGTAGCGACGACCCTCCACTCGGAAGACAAACCTCCGCTGTCAGATCAGCCGGACGATCCGCACCTCGGTGCCGTCCACCGCCACCTCGATGACGTGAAATTTCGGCCGATGCGTGATGACGCCGCTGCCGACCTGAATCATCTCTTGCTCCCCCAGCCCGTAGAATACATCGTCGGCCAGCGCCTCCATCACTTCCTTGCGCTCGCTCTCGCCCAGCGCCACCCAATCCTCCCGGGACATATCGAAAAACTCGTAGCTGTTGTCGATCGCCCCCACCGCTTCTGTCAGCTCTGTGAGGATATCTGCGTATTCTCTGGCATGTTTTACGCCCATGGTATGTTCTCCACCTTCCTGGTTTGTCGGCTCCCTTACGGTTTGCACCTCTTTTTTAGCTATTATAGTTCATTTATGCACGTTTGGCTCACAATTCAGACGTTTACCTCTAATCTCCCCGTCCTTTCTGTCGATATATAGGTAGAGAGAGTTGTCGAATCTGGTTTTGGCTGTTCTCCTACATCTTCTCTGGACGGGGTGTCTTATGGAAAAATCAACACTAATCGGTATCGGACTTGGGCTCGTGGCGGTCGTGGGCGGGATGTTCCTGAAGCATGCGCCGCTGATCAACCTATACAATCCGGCCGCATTCGTCATCATCCTCGTCGGCACAGCCGCCTCCTTGTTCGTCGGCTTCCCGATGTCCGAGGTCGTGAAATTCCCCAAACTGATCAAGCTGGTCTTCACGGCCCAGCAGCTCGTGCCGCGAGCCGAGCTGATCCGTCTGTTCATGGACTGGGCAACCATCACCCGCCGCGAAGGGCTGCTGGCGCTGGAGACACAGGTAGACGATATCAAGGACCCGTTCCTGCGCAACGGCATGCGGATGATCATCGACGGCAACGACCAGGACTTCGTCCGCGACGTCTTGCTCGAGGATATCGCCGCTACCGAGGAGCGACATAAGGCGGGCGCCCTGTTGTTCTCCCAGGCTGGCATGTACGCGCCTACGCTCGGGGTACTCGGCGCGGTTATCGGTCTGATCGCTGCCCTCGCCGATATGAGCGATATGAATAAGCTCGCCGCCGCGATCGCCGCCGCCTTTATCGCGACGCTGCTCGGGATCTTCACCGGCTATGTGCTCTGGCATCCGATCGCCAACAAGCTCAAGCGCTTGTCCAAGCGCGAGATGGAGATCCGCCTCATGATGGTCGAGGGACTGCTCTCGATCCAGTCCGGCGTCTCGACGATCGCCATCAGCCAGAAGCTCTCCGTCTTCCTCACGCCGACCGAACGGCAGCAGATGAGCGAGAAAGAAGGTGTCGTCAGTGAGCAAGCGGCACAAGCATAACGACCATGAAGAGCATGCCGACGAGTCCTGGCTGATCCCCTATGCCGACTTGATGACGCTGCTGCTGGCGCTGTTCATCGTGCTCTACTCGATGAGCGCCGTCGACGCGAGGAAGTTCGAGGAGATGAGTCAAGCGTTCAGCATCGCCTTCAACACTGGAGGCAACGGCGTGCTCGACTCGCCCTCGGTCATCCGCACGGGGCCGCAGACCGAGATCCCGATCGACACCGAAGCGTATCGCGAGGAGCAGGACGACCAGACGCTAGAGGAGCAGCGCAAGTCGCTCATGCAGAAGGAACAGGAAGATCTGGAGAAGCTCAAAAAGCAGCTGGACGAGTATATCCAAAATCATGGCCTGACCAGCTCGCTCGAGACGCAGCTCAATCTGGCGCAGCTGATGATCGTCATCAGCGACAACGCCCTGTTCGCCTCCGGCAGCGCGACCGTCAAGGACGAATCGCGCGCGCTCGGCCTGGCGATCGGCAAGATGCTCGATCAATATCCCGAGTATGAGATCGTCGTCTCCGGCCATACGGACACGGAGCCGATCTCGACCTACCAGTTCGAATCGAACTGGGATCTTAGCGCGATTCGGGCGATCCGCTTCCTCGACGTCATCCTGACCCATCCCGGCCTTGATCCCAAGCGATTCAGCGCCATCGGGTATGGCGAGAATCGTCCGGTCGCCACCAATGCGACGCCGGAGGGCCGCGCCAAAAACCGCCGCGTCGAGGTGTCGATCATCCGCAAATATGTCGACGAGCAAAATACGCAACAAGTCCCGGCTACGCCCAAAGCCGAGTAGCTGGCCAGTCAAGGCGAACCAGCTGATCGCTTGGCGATGAGCCGCGGCTGCGCCATGACCAGGCCCCGGGCCAACCTCCTTCACGAGAAGCGCCCGGCTAGCCTTCACTCACGCCGACTTGAATATCATATGCACGCTTACGCAAAGACGCTTTCATTCCCACCTTTATCGTGGGTTTGAGAGCGTCTTTCCGCATCATTGGGGAGCTAACTCGTGCGCTGCTCCTCTTCTCGGACAGTCCGCGCTTGCGCATGCCTGGCCTCGGCCTTCGTTTCAAGCGTGCTGGATTGCGGTATGTATTCGTAACAGAACGTAGCGCGAGAGGAGGAGATATCGTGCGCTGTCAGGTATTCGTATCCGGCGGCGGCGTCGCGGGACTGACGCTGGGGCTCATCTTGGCTAGAGCAGGGATCGACACCGTCGTCGCCGAACGGAGCCCCGGCGAGAGCAAGATGTACAAGGGAGAGCTGCTGCAGCCCAAAAGTCTACAAATCCTGCACCGGCTCGGGCTGCTGGAGCAGCTGCAGCAAGAGAGCTTCGTCGTCCGGACGATCCGGATGCAGGAGCAGCAGCCGGAGCCTCCCCAAGCCGACAGGCAGGCTCGGGATATCGTCTTCGACTACGGCCGGCTGGCCGCTCCCTATGATTATGCGCTCATGCATCCGCACGAGCAACTGAAGCAGCGGCTGCTGCAAGCTGCGCTCGCCCTGCCGACGTTTCGCTGGATCCAGCCCGGCTCGTTTGATGGACTCGCCCGGGACCTCGACGGCCGCGCAGTCTCGGCTATCGTCGAGACGCCGGACGAGACGCTGCGCATCGAGGCCGATCTGTTCGTCGGCGCAGAGGGCAGGATATCGCGGATGCGAGAGGAGATGGACGCCAAGACGAGACGCTCCGACTACAATCATCACTTCCTGACCGTCTCCTTTGACCGTCCCGACACGCTCGACGAAGCGACGATCATCTCGCGCGGCTCCCGCTTCCTCGGCTTGTTCCCGCTGCCGGATGGCCAGGTGCGCACCGTCTTCCTGATCCGGCCCGACGAGTTCAAGACGATGCGGCGGGAAGGACTGGAGCAATTTTACCGGGAGTACCAGGAGCTGCGTCCCGATCTCGCCGGATATGTGGAAGGGATCCGCAAGTGGCAGGAGATCCAGCTGATGATCCCGTTCCGGCATCATGCCGACCGCTACTGTCGGGACAACATCGCGATCCTGGGCGATGCCGCGCACAACGTCCATCCGATGGCCGGCGAGGGGATGAACATGGCGATCCAGGACGCCGACATCCTCGGCCATCTCGTGAGCTGGAGCTATGAGCACGGTCGCCCGATCGACGATACGCTGCCTTGGTACGAGCAGGTCAGGCAGGGCCGAGCCCGCTTCATCTCCGAGCTCAGCCACCTGTCCGCGCTCGCCTACTCGTACGACGGGAATCTCGTCCAGCGCGCGCGCAGCCGCGTGCTGCAGCGCATCGAGCAATCCGACTATCTGCACTTCAAATATATGCTGAACATCTCCGGACTTGGCGAATGGCCGGAGACGCTGTTCGACCGCTTCCGGCAGCTTGGTCTGCTGCCCGCCGAACGCTCGCTCTCCAAGGCGGAGCGGCTGGCTCGCCGCTTCCGGAGCAGAGAAGACTATCCCTGGCTGTCCCAGGCCGATGACCTGGCCGCGCCCAGATCGACGAATGGAGGAGTGAAGGATGCTTGAGACGATCAAAGAATGGAAACGACTGCTGCAAGCCCGCAAATGGATGAAACAAAACGCTTCCTTCCTGCCGGCGTGGCACGCTTATGTCGGGTATGAGACCGACCTCTTCGACGCTTTTGCGCATGGCGAAGAAACGACCAACGTCGCTGAACGCCACGGCATGGACGCGCAATTGTTGCAAAATTGGGTCGACACGGGGTTGGTGCTAGGTCATCTGTATCGCAAGGGAGGACGCATCCACGCCTCGCCAGCTATGCTGGAGTATGTGTCCAAGTCCAGTCCCCAGTCAGTCGGCGCGCTGCTGCATGAGATGATGGAGCTGCATATCCCGACGCTGCTGCGCTTCCCCGAGCTGCTGCAGGGCGAGCGCAAGCCCTCCTTCGAAAACGAGAAATTCGGCTCGACGGTCGCGGCCACCTCATCGCTGCTGGAGAAGCTGGCCTTCCCCAAAGTGTCCCACTGGGTCCGAGCGAGCCAGGCCCGCTCGATCCTCGACATCGGCTGCGGCCATGGCGGCTACCTGCTGAAGCTGGCGGCCAAGATGGAGGGGCTGAAGCTGATCGGCATCGAGCAAAACGAGGATGTCGTCGCGCAGGCGCGCAAAGAGACCGGCAGCAGTCCCGATGCCCGCATCGAGTTCGTCCATGGCGACTTCCGTCAATGGGAAGGACCTGGCGCGCCAGTCGATCTGATCATGATGAACAATATCCTGCACTACTTCAGCCCCGAGCAACGCGGCGCGCTGCTCGACCGGGCCCGCCAGCTCCTCAGCGAGCGCGGCTCCGTCTCAATGATCACGCCCCTGTACATGACCCGCAGCGGCCAAGCGTTCTCCGCCGCCTTCAACAACTTCATGTCCTCGCACGAGAACCTGTACGGCTTCCCGACGGAGGCCGATCTGGAGACGATCGCTGGCGAGCACGGCTTCCGGGTTAAGGAGAAGCACCCGGTCATCCGCGAGGGCAGCTGGTACTTCGTCGGACTGGAGCAAGCATAGCCATCGGGCCCGCCGTCGACATGCGACTATTGCGGCTGGTACTCCAGAGTGGCAAACAGCTCGCGCAGCTCCTCTTGGGTCAGATCGCGCCACTTCCCGCGTGGCAGCTCGCCCAGACGGATATTCATGATCCGCACCCGCTGCAGACGCCGCACCTGGTAGCCAAAGGCCGAGCACATTCGCCGAATCTGGCGATTGCGCCCCTCCGTCAGGATGATGCGGAAGGTGCGGGCCGACTGCGCCTCCACACGGCAAGGCAAGGTAAGGCTGCCCAGCACCCGGACGCCCTCGCTCATCCCTTTGACGAAGGCCGGCGTTATCGGTTGATCGACGGTAACGATATACTCCTTTTCGTGCCGCCCCTCAGACCGCAGGATGCGGTTGACGATATCGCCGTCATTGGTCATGAGGATGAGCCCTTCCGAGTCCTTGTCCAGCCGACCGATCGGGAAGACCCGCTCCGGGTGACCGACGTAATCGACGATATTGCCCTTGATCTGCTGCTCCGTCGTGCTGGTGATGCCTACCGGCTTGTTAAGCGCCAGATAGACATGCTGCTTGTGAGCCCCTAGCGGCTGGCCGTCGATGCGCACGTCATCGCCGCTCTCGGCTTGACTGCCCAGCTCCGCCACCTTGCCGTTGATCGTCACCCTGCCGCTGTCCACCAGCTTGTCCGCTTCGCGTCGCGAGCAATACCCACTCTCGCTAATATATTTGTTTATCCGCATGCCGCTTGATCCTCCTGCTCTGGTTGTCTTGCGTCTATTGTACCCCATTTTTCCCCATGGCGCCCGCCTCCCGCCTCGAGGCCGGCAGCACCAGCTCTACGGTCGTGCCTTCGCCGACGATGCTGGAGATATGCATCGTGCCATGGTGGCTGTGGATGATGCGTTGACTGACCATGATGCCCAGTCCCGTACCCGTTTCCTTCCCGGTGAAGAAGGGATCCCCCAGCTTCGGGATCATCTCCTCCGGTATCCCGGTCCCCTGATCGCGGATAGCGATCGTGATCGTCTGCCCCGGCGTATGGGCGACCGAGATTTCGATTTCGCCGCCCTGGGGCATCGATTCCATTGCATTTTTGAGCAGATTGATGAATACCTGCTTAAGCTGATTTTCCTCGCAGGATACCGTGCACGGCTCCTCTGCGAACCGCTCCTGGAAGACGACATTGCACAGATGAGCCTGACTGTCCAGCAGAGAGATGACGTCGCCGAGCACGTAGCGGACATCCTTGATCTCGAACTTAATCGCTTGCGGCTTGGCGAGGATGAGGAATTCGCTGACGATCAGATTGATACGGTCCAGCTCGGAGAGCATCAGATCGTTGTGCTGCATATTGAGACTTCTCGTCTGCTGCTGGAGCTGCAGGAAGCCTCGCAGCGTCGTCAGCGGATTGCGGATCTCGTGAGCGACGCCAGCCGCCAGCTGGCCGACGGTCGTCAGCTTCTCGGATTGACGCAGCAGCTCCTCCATCTTGTTGCGGCTCGTCATATCCCGAGTGATGCTGGCGATCGCTCCGATCGCGCCGTTGCGGTCGCGGATCGGCGAGGTGGTGACGCTGACGGCCAGATCCTCGCCCCATTTGGTCCGCCTCAGCACCTCCCTTGCATCCAGCAGCTTGCCGCTGCGGAGCGCCTCCATCGCTTTGCGCTCCTCCTCTTGCTCCGATTCGGGCACGAGCGGCAGCACCTGGCCGACCGCCTCCTCCGCGCTCCAGCCGAACATCTTCTCGAACGCGCGGTTCACCTGGGTGATGCGCCCGTCGAGGTCGACGACATGGATCGCGTCGGTCGTATGATTAATGAAGGACTCCAAGTATTCCTTCATGGAGCGATTCTCTTCGAAGGCCTGCTTGAGCTTGGCCGTGTAAATCGCCAGGTTTTTGGACATGGCGTTGACGCGCAGCGCCAGCTGGCCAAATTCGTCCTTGCGCCGCACCAGCAGCGAAGCATCGAAACGCCCCGACGACACCTCGTTGACCTTCCAGAGGATCGAGCGGATCGGCCGCAGCAGGAAGCCGGAGATCCAGTAGCTGAACAGAGCGACGACCAGCCAGGCCAACCCCGACGTGATGATATTTTGACGCATCTCCTCAGCCACCTTGTCATCGACAGCGATCTGCTCGTCCATCACCATCCCCAGCACATAAGAGCTGCCGTCGTCAAAGGGCACATAGCCTTTGATCCAGGTATGTCCACCCATCTCGACCTTATGGTAATCCGGTCCGTTCTTGAGCGCCATTTGCGCCCGTTCATAGTCTGTCGGCTCCATATACCGGCTCGTACCCAGCACATAGGTACCGCCATAGCGGGTGAACCACATCTGATCGAGCTGACGATACGTCGCTTCCTGCGGATGGTCTGCCACGCTTGGCCCCAGGTCGAACAGCCGGATCTCCACCATCGCCTCGATGGACTGGATCGCCTTGTCGTAGACAGGCGCCGGCCCGACGACATCGACTGCCTCCTTCAGGCTGGCATTGTCCAGCGATACCGCCAATATGTAGTCCAGCTCAGGGCTGGCATAATATCCCCACTTATCCGGATTGATCCCGCCGGAGGCCAGCGGCTCGTAGGGCGGCGACCAATAGCCGACCGACTCCTCGCCCTTGGACAGCTCCTCGGCCAGCCATCCCATCCGGCTGTACCATATGTCGCTATCGAGATTCGAGGCGGCGGCCGAAGCCATCACTGGTACGGGCCGGTCTTGCTCCACTGACAGGACGACCACTTGCTTCAGTCCGAGCTCCCGGGCCGCCTCGTTCAGCGCTGACTCGGAGACCTGATCCCGTCTCGTGCCGAGCCGATCGGCCGCAGCGATGGCAGCGAGCCGCAGCCGCTCCTCCCATTCCCGATCGATGAATCCGACGCCATGTCGGTAGCTGGCGATCGACAGCATGAACTGCCTCGCGACGACCTCCATATCCTGCTCCGCCTGCTCATGCAGGTTGGTTCGCGTCACATAATCATGCAGGAGAATGCTGAGTCCGAGCAGAATAAAGACGATAAAGGACAGGATGATTGCGAGCTTCGCTTTAACCGACAACAGCTGACACACCCTTTTATATGGTATAGCTTCCTAATTCCGATCATAACACAGATTCCAGAAAATTCTAGCGTTAAAAGTACTAGATGTGAGTTAACATCACGCTAACTTATGCACAAGTTATCCTAGTTACACACAGTGAAATCGAATAAAATGTGTATAATAATGTGTACAATGCGTTGTTATCCACAAAAGTATCCACACGCTGTTAACAACGGAATATTTGTTCGCGGCACAATTCGCTATTTATCGACAGCCTGACTTCGGTCTCGCGACAGAAATCAATCGTATGGAGGCCTCATCATTATTATGGAAGAAGAACAGCGGAAAGTAGACGAATACTGGATGCAGGAAGCCATCGCCGAAGCGCGCAAGGCAGAGGCCCTGCACGAAGTACCGATCGGCGCGGTCATCGTCAAGGACGGGGAGATTATAGGCAGGGGATATAACTTGAGGGAGACGAGCCACGATCCTACGGCGCATGCCGAGATGGTGGCGATCCGGGAGGCCAGCCGGCATCTCGATGCCTGGCGGCTGTTGGGCTGCTCGCTGTATGTTACGCTAGAGCCCTGTCCGATGTGTGCGGGAGCCATCGTCCAGTCCCGAATCGCACGCGTCATCTACGGCACACCCGATCCAAAGGCAGGCTGTGCGGGCACACTCATGAATTTATTGCAGGATAACCGATTCAATCATACAACCGAACTGGTCAGCGGTGTACATCAACAAGCGTGCGCAGCGCTGCTCACCCAGTTTTTCCGACGCTTGCGAGGCCGCACGACCTGAGCGCCTTACTCGCTGGCTGGCGCCACACTGCTGTTCATCTCCGACCTTTGCAAGTGCTGCAGGATTACGATCAGGCGATCCGCCTCTTCGCTTATGGCTAATACATCGGGGTCGGTCAAGCTTCCACGCGCTTCGGCCAGTTCATGCAGTTGGAGGCGAAGCCGTTGAAGCTGGTCAAGAAGTTTGGATTTATCGAATACTCGCCCCAAGAAGCTCGCTCCTATCCTAGACATTACTAGCTGTAAGTATAGTATACGCGCTCTTGGGTAAGGATTTTGTAAAAACCTGTCGACAAAATACAGGCATTTTCACGAAATATCCGACAAAAATCTACAAATATCTGCGCCAAATGAACTATTATCGCTCCTCGGAAGCGATATGGATGTGCATACCCGAACCCTTGTGCGGCTGCTCCGCTTGCGTGTTCGACTGCTGCGGCAAGGCAACCTCGGGCAGGAGGAGCTTGCTCTTCTGCTCGTAGTGACATTCGATCTGGCGCTTGAGGATGAAGGCGCGCAGCGTGCTCGCCTGCTCCTGGGGCAGCCCGCGGAAGGAGGCGCCATAATAAAAGCCGCCAGCCGACTTGTCGATGCGTATAATCTCCAGCCCGCATACCATAGAGAACCCCAGATCCAGCCGCACATCCAGCGTCCAGGTGCGTGTGATCCCGAGATCAACGGTCAGCATGAGGCCCAGACCACCCATGCTCAGGTTGTCCACTGCAAACGCGACAGGCGATGGCATCTGCCACTCCTGACGGTTGCGGGGGTCGCGCATCGCATGCAAAGTGCCCGAACAGGCGACCGAAACGCGTGGATGCTCGCGTTTGTCGTTGAACCGACGCCGATTCTCTGGGGGGTGGAGCACCATGAGCGCGCCGTTGTGCTTGGCGATGATCGTCGAATAGAAGACGAACATCCCGCTCCGGGAATAGATGATCAGCTTTACTTGCTCGCCTAGCCCGAACAGATCGTATTGCGGCAGCTCGATTTCGATAATCTCGCCTAGCACATACGTGATGACGCCTGTAGCGACAAAGTTGCGCTTCTCGATGGCCACTTTGGCCTCTACTAGGACGCCGACATCATTTCCCTCCTTGCTGCCGTATAGGGAAAGCTTCTGCACCTTCCTTGACTGTTGATTCATCTGGATCTCAGCACCCTTCCCTACCGATGGTTTCTCTTACCAGTATACCAGCTTTCCTCACCTCCGACCATTTGCCCAGCAATTATTCTAGGTCTTGCAGCGGAGCTGATTAGGTCCCAAGGCCACCCCGCAGGCAATGGCAAAGACAGACTTGCATACAGCTCTCTGGACGAAGCTCCAGGATAGCGCCACCCCGAGGAATATGCTATAATAATGGTTGCTGTGGCCCCGTAGCTCAGCGGATAGAGCACACGTTTCCTAAACGTGGTGTCGGATGTTCGATTCATCTCGGGGCCGCCAGCTCATGCACACTCATGCACCCGCCTTAAATAAGCCGCCCCTAGAGGGTTATGACTAGGCTGCTCGCTTCCTTGCGAGCAGCCTGCTTTTGTATGCGCTGAAGCGCTGAACCCGCGCAGACCATATTATTACGCACTAGAGGCGCAGCGGCATGGCCGCTGCGCCTCTAGTCGATCCTATTGTAGTCTCTCTCGATCCTATGATGCTGCGCTGCTTGTGCGGGGAAGCCGACTTAGATCGCCGAGCCGTCCTTCTCGCCGAAGGTTTGCAGGTACTCCTGGTATCCAGGAATCTTCTGGTCGAGCATCTGCTGCAGCGTCCAGAAGATGACCTGGGAGTATTCATTGTCCGTCTCCACCACGGTGAACAGGTAACCGATCTTGACCTTCTCGATCGACCCGGTCAGCGTAAACTGGATGGCAGGCTTGCCGTTGACGGTAATGTTTTTGTGCTCGGACTTCTCCGGGTTCTCGATCGCCTCGAGCATACCGTTTTGCAGCACCAGATCGAGATATCCTTCGAGGGTCAGATCCTCCGCGAACGTCGACTTCGACTCGGTGATGATCGCCAAGTAATCCTCCTGGGCCATCCGTGCCGCCTGGATGTCTGCGCCCGGCGTCAGCATCGTCTCCTCCGACCAGTCGCCTGGCAGCATGATCTGGAAGTTCTCGCTGGTGCCCTCATACACCTTCAGGTCGGCGTTGCCGCCATCCGGCTGTGTTGTCGCCTCCAGCGGCTTCAGCACTTGCAGGCTATGCGAGATTGCGTTGAACTCATCCTGATAGTCCGGGAACTGCTTTTGCGTCGACCACGCGACGACCTGATAGAACGCATCGTCCTTCTCGACGAAGGTAGCGAGATAATGCACCTTGATCTTCTGAACCTCGCCAGTAATTTCGAATTGCTTGGCCGGCGCGCCGTCGATAGTGGTGTCGGTCAGCTCGGTCGGCGAGTAGTTGTCGACGGAAGGCTCCGTGTTCTCGTTGAAAATCTTGATATAATCGTCCAGCGTCGCATTATCGGCCAAGTCGCCCTTGGAGGTAGCGATGACCATGATATACTTCTCCTTGGCGCGATTGGAGGCGCTCAGACGCGCGACGGGGTTCAGCTCATTGTCTTCCTTCCAGTCCTTCGGGATCGTAATCTGCATATCCTCGGTCTGACTGAGCAACGGCGAGCCTTTGATGGTCGGTGCCTCAGGCTCTTTTTCTGTATCATTGTTGGCTCCTTGCTCGGCATTGCTGTTGGCGTTCGTGTTGACTGGCGGCGGCGGATCATTTTTGCTTTCGCTTGAGCAGCCTGCCGCGATCATGCTGCCGACCAGCAGGACGGCAGCGAGCTTTACTATGGATGACTTCATGTTCATTATGGACCTCTCCCTTTATGTGCAGATGGATAATTCTTGCTGTTTCACGTGTTTCTTACCCCTATGTACGAAGCAAGAAACGATGTGGATACACTTTAGGCGACTTCTTTATCATTTCTTTAGATCCCGCCTTTCCGCAGCAGAGGGGCCGCCTCGCCGCATCATCAGTAGATGATGCGGCAGACAGCCCCTCTGCCCGATGGATTCATGGCATTAGGTCTCCCATTGCAGGTCCCATATTATAGAGTTCTTCCAAAGGAATTGCGTCTGTTGGGATATCGAGTTGGAATTCGATGTCCTTGTTAATGTTGTCATATGCGCTGGTCGTGAAGAAGCCTAGCGTCATCGTCTGACCTTCATTCTGGATATCGACGTTTACATTTACTTCCTGATACCGAATGTAATCGTCCTTGATGGCTGCGATCGTATTGATCTCATTGACCGTCAACGCTTCCTTCATCTCGTCGAGACCGGCTTGCAGCTCCTCGCCCTCGATCTCGGCCAGATCCGCCTGGGCCGCCTCGATATCGGCGTCCGTCAGTTGGAACATCGCTTTGTAATCTTCGTTGGCAGCGATTAGCTGGAGAATCTCCGGCATAACCTGCTGGATCAGCTTCGTCACGAAGTCGTCGATGTTGTCCTTGGTCACGGCAAACTTGACGATCTGATCGGCGGACATGCCCTCCGGCTTGGCCTTTAATTCCTCTTCGCTGGCGGCTGTGAAGTATACGCCCTCTTCATAATGCTTGAGCAGGACGCCTGCGAAATCCTGTGTCATCTTGCGCACGGACTCGACATTCAGCTCCGGCATCGGCGTCATCGTCTCTTCCTCGGCCAGCTCGCTCAGCTCGTTCAGATCGACCTGGATGAACTTGCCGGAGATGCCTTCCATCGGCATCATCGGGATCGTCGGAATCTTGATATACATCGTGTCCTCAGTCATGATCATCGGCACCGACAGGTTCATGGAGAAGTCCCCTTGGAGCGCCAAATCGAGCGTCATCTCCAGACGCATCGGATCCTCCTGGTACGCCCCCGAGACGCTGATCTCCGCGCCACGCAGCGTATCCATAATAGCCAATGACGTCGGATCGTTGTCCAGTGTTTCCGTCGGGATCGTCAGCTCATTGAGCTGCATCGAACCGGTGAACGTATAAGATTTCATAAGCATCGAGTTCGCAAAAGCTTGCGTAACCGCTTCTTTGGGCTCCTTGCTGCTGCACCCAAGCAACGCCAGCGCCACGATGATCATAAGCATAGTCAGCTTTACCCATTGTTTATTTCTGTTGTACAAACCTGTTTCCCTCCCCAATTGTCTGCGTGCTTCGTCGAACAACACACCCATTCTATTACAACTTAACCCAAGATGAAAGCAAATGAAACATTAAAAAACTCCCAGAATTTGAGGTCTACCCTCTCAAATCCGGGAGTTCTGTGCGAAGAAAACGCTATCCTTGCGGGTTATTATGGTCTACATGATTGGCTTGTTTCGTGTCCTTGGAGCCCGAATGCTTCTCCTGACGCTGGTCTGAGCGGGAGCGCTCATGCTGCGTCGGCGTTGCTTCGGGTACCGGTTGACTCTTTGGCTTGCTCATCGACTGTAACCTCCTGATGTCTTCATTGCGCCCCTATTAGCTGCGCTGATGCTCCAGATCGGTCGGCTCGTCATGATTCAGCGCATCCTGATGCCGCCGATCGTTTTTGTCCTGCTGTTGTTGCTGCGCCTGATGGCTGTTGACTGCGGTCTGTTCCAGGTCCTTAGTCACGCCCTCCAGGTTCTTGTCGGGCTGATCATGGGAAGTCATGGACGATCTCCTCCTTTAGTCGCATCAAGCATGCGTCAGATGATGCAGTGCCTGCGCACACTCATGCAGATGCCGCGTATAATCTTGTATGAGCTGCTGGATCGTCTCGGTTCGTTCATCGATCGATACGCCGGCCTTCTCGACATCGACCAGACTTACGGCCACCTCGCGGCTATCCACATACGTCACGAGGAAGTCGAAGTCATATTGCTGATGCCCCGCCGTCCGGATCGTCACGCGCAGACTCCGTTCATTCGCTTCATCCGCCTTGACGACAGCTTGATCCCCATGATGGATGCACTCAGGCAGCGTGTTCTCCCAAGCCTCCGTCAGTTGTTTTTGATCGAGCTGCAGCTCGTCCTTTTTTGCCATCGGTATTCCCACCTCCATAGCGTTACTATGGCATCCGACAGACGATTTTATACAGTCGCTTCGATTGAAGCGCAGCACCGCGATACGACAAAAAAAACCGCCGAGCGCGCTCGACGGTTTCGTTGATTGTATAGAAAGGAATATGGCGGAGAGAGTGGGATTCGAACCCACGTGGGCTTGCACCCTAACGGTTTTCAAGACCGCCCCGTTATGACCGCTTCGGTATCTCTCCAAGTAATGTACATTCATGCAACAGAAGTATTTTACCATTCTTGCCGCAAGATGTCCAGCCTCGCTTCGAACGAGATCGGGGCGCTGTATGTGGCCGACTGTGAATCTCCTCCAGGTCCGCTTCAAGACGACCTTGACGCCATCAAGTCGCTCCGTGGACAACGGATTAGCCTGGGTCCATTGATCTACTCCCTGGTTGTCAGTGCTCGCGAAAAAAACACCATGCGCTCAAATCGCGCATGGTGTAACCCAAAATCTCTATATTCATGGATTAACGCGGACGAATCACATCGAGATTGCCCATGTACGGACGCAATGCCTCGGGGACCACAACCGACCCGTCAGCCTGCTGATAGTTCTCCAGGATCGCCGCAACGGTTCGTCCAACGGCTAGCCCGGAGCCATTGAGCGTATGCACGAACTCCGGCTTGGCCTTCGGCTCTGGACGATAGCGGATCGCAGCCCGACGCGCCTGGAAGTCCTCGCAGTTGGAGCAGGACGAGATCTCGCGGTACATGCCGCTCTCCGGCAGCCATACTTCAAGATCGTACGTCTTGGCCGCTGTGAAGCCCATATCGCCAGTACAGAGCGTCAGCACCCGATATGGCAGGTCCAGCAGCTGCAGGACGCGCTCCGCATCCGCAGTCATCGCCTCGAGCTCGCGGTACGAGTCCTCCGGCTTGACGACCTTGATCAGCTCGACCTTGTTGAACTGATGCTGGCGGATCAGACCGCGCGTGTCCCGGCCAGCCGAGCCAGCCTCCGAACGGAAGCAAGCCGAGTAGGCGACATAATGCTTGGGCAGCTCGTCTCCGGCGAGGATCTCGTCGCGGTGGATATTGGTGACCGGCACCTCCGCCGTCGGGATCATGAAATATTCCGTATCAGCGAGCTTAAACAGATCCTCTTCGAACTTGGGCAGCTGCCCAGTGCCGACCAGACTGTCGCGATTGACAATCTGAGGCGGCAGCAGCTCCTCGTAGCCGTGGCGATCGCTGTGTAGATCCATCATGAAGTTAATCAGCGCCCGCTCGAGCCGCGCGCCAAGCCCCTTATAGAAGACAAATCGCGAGCCCGCGACCTTGGCCGCCGCCTCGAAGTCGAGGATGCCTAGACCGGCAGCGACGTCCCAGTGCGCTTTCGGCTCGAAGCTGTCAAAGACACGCGGTTCGCCTACACGGCGAATCTCGACGTTATCCTCTTCCGAAGTACCCGTCGGCACGCTGTCATGCGGCAGGTTGGGCACGGACAGCATCACTTCGTCGATCTGCCCCTCCAGCCCGCGCAGCGCTTCGTCGAGCGCCTTGATCCGGTCGCCTACCTCGCGCATCTCCAGGATGAGCGCCTCGGCGTCGCCGCCCGACTTTTTGAGCTGGGCGACCTCCTGGGATACCGTGTTGCGGCGGTTTTTGAGCTGTTCGGTTTCTTGCAAGATGTCGCGGCGCTTCGTATCCAGCGCGGTGAAGCCAGCAAGCGCTTCGGCAGCAGCGGCCCCCCGCTTGGCCAACGTATCCTGTACGCCGTCGAAGTCCGATCTCAGTCTTTTAATATCTAACACGAGTGGAAGTCATCCTCTCTGCAACCTTGTAATTCGGTGTCTTAAGCCCGGGTCTCCCGGATCATATCCAGGAAGTAGCTATGCATCCGGTAATCGTCGGTCAGCTCCGGGTGGTACGAGCATGCCAGCAGATGCCCCTGTCGCACCAAGACGATCTCATCTCTATAGCTCGATAGCACGTCAACCTCCGGTCCGACCTGCGTCACGAGCGGCGCCCGGATGAATACCGCCCGTACCGTCTCGTCGATGCCCTTGACCGGCAGATCGGTCTCGAAGCTCTCCCGCTGCCGGCCGAAGGCATTGCGCGCCACCGTCATGTCCATCAGCTCCAGATGGGCTTCATCCTGCCCTTCGATGCGCTCGGCCAGGACGATCATGCCCGCGCAGGTGCCGAACAACGGCTTGCCCTGCGAGGAGAACTCGCGCAGCGCGTCGATAAATTCGTACTTGCGCATGAGCCTGCCGATAACCGTGCTCTCGCCGCCCGGGATGATCAAGCCGTCCAGCTCGGAGAGCTGCTCCGTCCGCTTGATGGCGACCGGCTCGCCGCCGGCCAGCTCGATGCTCTTCATATGTTCAGCTACGGCGCCTTGCAGCGCCAGTACACCAATCTTCATTGCTTGTCCTTCTTTCTTGCTGGTCGATCAGCGATTACAGGCTGCGATCCTGCATCCGGTCCGAGCCGGCCAGCTTGGAGATCTCGATGCCCTTCATCGGCGCGCCGAGGTTTTTGGACACTTCGGCGATCAGCTTGTAGTCCTCATAGTGCGTCGTCGCTTCGACGATCGCGCGGGCGAACTTCTCCGGGCTGTCCGACTTGAAGATGCCGGAGCCGACGAATACGCCGTCTGCACCCAGATGCATCATCAGCGCCGCGTCGGAAGGCGTCGCTACGCCGCCAGCAGCGAAGTTGACGACCGGCAGGCGGCCCGTCTCATGGACGGCCAGGAGCAGGTCATACGCCACGCCCAGCGTCTTGGCTTCATGGTACAGCTCGTCCTTGGACAGGTTCTGTACCTTGCGGATCTGTCCGTTGATCAGACGCAGGTGACGTACCGCTTCGACGATGTTGCCGGTTCCCGGCTCGCCCTTCGTGCGCAGCATCGACGCGCCTTCGCCGATCCGGCGCAGCGCTTCGCCGAGGTCCTTGGCGCCGCAGACGAACGGCACGGTGAAGCCGGTCTTGTCGATATGGAACACTTCGTCTGCCGGTGTCAGCACTTCACTCTCGTCGATATAATCGACGCCCATCGACTCCAGCACCTTCGCTTCGACGAAGTGGCCGATTCTGGCCTTGGCCATGACCGGGATGGAGACGGCGTTCAGCACTTGCTCGGTGACGGTCGGGTCTGCCATACGGGCGACGCCGCCGGCTGCCCGGATATCCGAAGGTACGCGCTCCAGCGCCATAACGGCAGTTGCGCCCGCCGCTTCAGCGATTTTTGCCTGTTCTGCATTCATGACGTCCATGATGACGCCGCCTTTTTGCATCTCGGCCATGCCGCGTTTTACACGTGAAGTACCTGTTTCCATTGCTCTTCTTCCTCCCTAAGTCTGTACGTATCGTTATTAATCTAACCTTATATGATAAATGAATCCATGAACCAACGCTGTCGTTAGAACAAGCCGACGATGCCGTTGAACAGATCAACGAAGAAATCCTTGATCGCCCGGAACATCAATCTCCACCAGCTGCCTTTTTTCACTTCTTCATTCGTTACCAGATTGACGGTCTTCTGAATCTTGTCGCCCTCAGGATCGGTATACTCGTAAGTCGCTGTACCGACTACCGTTGCAGCCTCTAGGGGCGCTACCAGCTCAGCCGGCTCCTTGAGATTGGTCTCGAGCAGCTGAATCTGTGGTTCGACGTCGCGCTTCACGAGGAAGCTGACATCGCTCTGCGTGACGATCGGCACGCTCGTCTGCACGCCCTTCTTGACCTTGACCGTCTCCGCTGTCTCGATTACGCTCTTGGGCTGAACGACGGTCTTCATCTCGAAGTTGTTGAAGCCATAATCCAGCAGCTTGGCCGTCTCCAGGAAACGCTTGCCCTGACTACCGGCGCCCATCACGACGCTGATCAGACGCATGCCGTCGCGCTCGGCGGTGCCGGTAAAGCAATATCCTGCCGCTGTGGTATGGCCGGTCTTCATGCCGTCCAAGCCTTCGTAAGAGTACATACGAAACGCCTGTACGTCCTTATTGCCTTCGAGCATCCAGTTGTAGTTAATCAATGGATCCTTATCCCGTTCACGGAACTTGTAAGAGGGAATACTGGAGTACTTCAAGAAGTCGTCATGCTCATTCAGCATATGGTAGGCCAGCATCGCCGCATCGCGAGCCGACATGACGGTCTCGCCGCTAATCGACGAGGGCTGATATTTGGCGCTCATGTCATCGCGCCCCAGCCCGGTCGCATTGATGAAGTGCGCTGTCGTCAAGCCCAACCGCTTGGCCGTCTCATTCATCCGCTGGGCGAATGCTTCTTCCGTTCCGGCCACTCGCTCGGCCAGCGCGATCGACGCGTCATTGGCCGAGCCGACAGCCATCGCGATAAACAATTGTTCTACTGTATGCTTGTCACCCTGCGCCAGAAAGACGTGAGAGCCCTCCCGCGTGGTGGTTGCTGCATTCTCCCCGACGGTCACCTCTTCATCCCAGCGCAGGTTACCATTTGCTATCTCTTCTAATACGATATACTCCGTCATCATCTTCGACATGCTTGCAGGCGGCAAGGCTTCATCCGCATTGATGTCGACCAGTACTTGGCCGGTTGCGACATCCATCAGGAAGGCCGATTCGACCTGCAATCCCAATTCGTTGGCGGTCTCAATCTCACGTGCGTCTACTTGGGCTGCCGTTGCCAGCAATGTCATCCAGATGGCCATAAAAGCGGCCAAAGCCTGCTTCCAGGGCTTCGCCTTCCGGCTCTCTACCACAGCACTCCTCTCCCTCTCTACCTGTAATTAGTCCGTCTATCATTGTACCACAAGTAGAGCAAGAGCGTTATATCCCGGTACAAGAAAACAGACAGGAATATGCGGTGATTGGCTCACCCTCTCCCCTGCCTGCTCTCTGATGGTTTTCCGATAGTAATGGAGACTGTGAATACAGGCTTACAGCGAGTAGTTCGGCGCCTCTTTGGTAATCTGGACGTCATGCGGATGGCTCTCGCGCAGACCGGCTCCGGTGATCCGGACGAACTGCGTATCGTTCTTGAGCTCCTCGATCGTCGCGGTGCCGCAGTAGCCCATACCCGAGCGCAGACCGCCCATCAACTGATGCACCGTATCGGCGAGCGGCCCTTTGTACGGGACGCGACCCTCGATACCCTCGGGGACCAGCTTGTTCTCGTTCTCCTGGAAATAACGGTCCTTGCTGCCTTCCTTCATCGCGCCGAGCGAGCCCATGCCGCGGTAGACCTTGAAGCGGCGGCCTTGGTAGATCTCCGACTCGCCGGGGCTCTCCTCGGTGCCAGCCAGCAGACTGCCGATCATGATGGCGCTGGCGCCTGCGGCGATCGCCTTGGTGATATCGCCGGAGTACTTGATGCCGCCATCGGCGATGACCGGGATGCCATACTCGCGCGCGACCGTCGCACAGTCATAGATCGCAGTGATCTGCGGCACGCCGATGCCGGCGATGACGCGGGTCGTACAGATCGAGCCCGGTCCGATGCCGACCTTGACGACCGATGCGCCGGCCTCGATCAGATCGCGCGTCGCCTCTCCCGTCGCAACGTTGCCCGCGATGATCGTCAGCTCCGGATAGATGCCTCTCAGCTTGCGCACCGTCTCGATGATGTTGATATGATGGCCATGCGCCGAGTCGACGACGAGCACGTCGATGCCGGCCTGGACGAGCGCTTCGGCGCGTTCGAAGGTGTCCTTGGAGATACCAACCGCTGCGCCGCACAGCAGTCTGCCCTGGCTGTCCTTGGCCGCATCGGGGAATTGGATCGCCTTCTCGATATCCTTGATCGTAATCAAGCCCTTGAGGACGTTATTGTCGTCGACGAGCGGCAGCTTCTCGATCTTGTGCTTCTGGAGCAGCCCCTCGGCTTGCTGCAGCGTCGTGCCGACTGGCGCCGTCACGAGCTCCTCGCGCGTCATCACTTCGCTGATCTTCATGGAGTAATCATGCACGAAGCGCAAGTCGCGGTTGGTCAGGATACCGACCAGCTTGTCCTCGCTGTCGACGATCGGCACACCGGAGATCCGATACTTGCCCATCAGCTCCTCAGCATCATATACATGATGGTCTGGCGTCAGAGAGAACGGGTTGGTAATGACGCCGCTCTCCGAGCGCTTCACCCGATCTACCTCTTCGGCTTGCTCCGATACGGACATGTTTTTATGGATAATGCCGATCCCGCCTTCTCTAGCCATGGCAATCGCAAGAGCCGACTCCGTTACCGTATCCATCCCGGCACTGATGACCGGCATATTAAGCTTCACCGACGAGCTCAGCTGCACCGACAGACTTACATTGCGAGGCAGCACTTCAGATTTGCGAGGGACGAGCAGCACGTCGTCAAATGTTAATCCTTCTTTGGCAAACTTGGTTTCCCACACGAGTATAGTTCCTCCTTGTCCTATGTCTAACCGTCTATTCTCTGTAAAGGGCGCCAGCATCGGCCATGCGCCCCGATCGATATTATTGCAATAGTAGCAGAGGGGTATAGGGCTGTCAAGCATTCTCCGGCAAGCTTACATTCCATTTTCATACTTGCTGGGAAGGCCGACCAATCCCGCCCTTTGCCCAGTCTTGTCGGCTGTCGCCAGCCCGTCGCGGCTCCGTCAGACGCCCCGGTTCCCATCGACTGCCACCGCCTCATTGACCACCCTCGTCATAACGAGAAAAGAGGGCTCGCGCCCTCTGAAGAGATAGTATATACTTCCGTTAGCCTGCGGATGCCCTAGTCAGTCCCTTATTGCCCCATATTGCGGGACAATCGTCCGATACAGCGAGGAGCGAGCATTGGAGCAACGACGGGTCTACAGCGCTGGAGCTCTTAAGCTATGTCAGCCGATAGTAAGCGCGCAGCGTCCGCAACGCATTCAATGTAAGAATTCCCTTCCACGCTTCGCGAGCCGCTGGCCAATGCTCGGGATATTGATGCCAGTCCCAATTCGGCGCCCACGCGCCATCCTCGCCCTGCGCTGCAATCAGCGCATCGAGCTCTGTCGGGATCAGTCCCTCATACTTGCGGTAATACCGCGAGTCCGGAGTATCTGCAATCTGCAAAGGCCGTGCGCCATATCCCTCGCTGCCATCTTGAATAACGCAATTGTCCAGGAATCGTTCGATCTGCGGAGCCAGCTCAGCCTGTTGCTGTGCATCTAGGCGCTCATATAGTCGCAGGTAACATAACATCTCGTGCATCTCCGTAAGTTCGGAGGTATGGAGCAAGTAATTAATAGCTCGCTGCACGAGCGATTCAGTTCCAGCATAAGGGAATGTCTGTTGAAAGGCCAGGAAATAAGCCGCGATCTCCGCATTAGGGTTGCCCCAAAACAAAAAACCCACGATCTCGAGAATCGTGGGTTCGTTGTGCTTGGCGACGTCCTACTCTCCCAGGACCCTGCGGTCCAAGTACCATCGGCGCTGAAGGGCTTAACGGTCGTGTTCGGGATGG